>ODAI011844522.1_pt1 | contig 25634 bp, 19 predicted proteins | sample 1539321 | NCBI WGS metagenome assembly ODAI01 (sample SAMN02144231, study PRJEB22623) | gut metagenome | biome: sheep rumen | host: Ovis aries | place: New Zealand
ATTTATGCTTCCGGAGTAAGTTTCATAGAACAGTGGAAGCCTGTTGTTTCTGTCGTATGCTATCGAGTAATTAAATATCGGTTTCTTCTGTATATCTTTTTCGTGCCCGAATTCGGCGAGTTCTATGTCTCCTGCCTGGCAATGCTTATTCGTCGAATCATAGGATATGTATATCTTTTCCCTGTGATCCCTCGAGCCGTTCCAGTCATTCAAAAACTGTATGCTGTCATCACCGCTGATCCCTCTCAGAAAAGAGGATACCTTTGAGTCACTGAATATTTTCATCTCGTCCGTAAAGAGAGGATGGTTGTATGCGTAATCCGGATAGTACTGTGCGGCATTGTTTTCCGCCACTATCGTATACGCTGCAAGGTCGAGAAAAAGTCCTGCATCTTTTCCTATGATCCCGGAGATCTCCTCGTCCAATCCGTAATACTCTATAACCTTTTTAATAACAAGGTAATCGCCGATCTTCAGGCATCCGCTCCGGACTGACAACGGTAGTTCTTCCGACAGTTCTGCCTCGGGAAAGAACTTCAGGTAATTAGCATTGGGATACATCACCGAGTCATCTTCTTCGCATATCTTTCCTATGGATGTTGTCTGTGGGACAGTGTAACCCCTCTTCGAATCATATCTCCTCCCGTGCTCATAATAAACATACTTGGTTCCCTTGATGTATTTGTGCGAAATACCGTTTCCTACCGGCGGTGTGGCTACTGTTACACTCAGATACATGGCGCCTCCTAACGAGTGTTAATTAACTCGATAATATCGTACCACATATAGCCAGTAAAATCAATAGAATCCGCGTATTTATTTATGTTTTTAAGAAAAATAATTCATTTTTGTATAGCGAGTGTTAATTATCGTGGAAGTTCACAAACTATATCTTTATATGCTACTCTTTGATTGTAAAAAAGTACTGCCGATAGACGGTAGACCTTGTTTATGGGTTACAAAAAGCAACCTTTATCCTTGGTCGGGGTGGTTGCTTTTTTAAAATCCCTCTCTTTCAATGGAAGAGGCACTCAAAAAGGCTTCGGATATTTTGCGGTTCACAGATATGGAAACCCAAAATGCTTCAGAGCTTTCTCAAAAAGAGAAGGACTCTCTTGATAAGCAGTTGGCGCGTCTTGAACCCAAAATAATTGAAACAAAGCATAAGTACGATGAACTAATGTCAAAGTATAATGAGTTATTCGAGAAGCGTCATCCCGAAAAGCGAGAGGAACGTCTCAAGGAAGACTTGTATAAAGCATATCAGAATAGCAATCGGTCATTAAAGCAGATATTGTCATTTATGGCCGGTGAGGAATATGATGAATGGTGATTGCAGGCAATTAGTGTAACTTCTATGCAAAGTTCACAGTGACCTCCTCCTGTTAATGAACTCATTTAGTCCAGGATTTCGTCCGCACCCCAAAGGGAAAGAATTTTCTTGCAAACACGTTCACAATTCTTGTTGTCATGGAAAGCGAAAAAAGCCGAAACTCTGTTTTCATATTTCTGCTTCATTTTGCAATCCCGTTCCATATAGCCAATGATCAACTCAACAACTTCATCAGTTGTTTTTACAACTTCGCCGAACCCATCTTTGGCATAATCAAAATATCCCTTATCGTAATTATGTTCTCCGGAGAAAAAACGCTCCGCATCAAACTGCGCGTAAATGACCGGTTTCCGTAAATATGCAAAATCCATGGCCGTCGATGAATAATCGGTAACCAAGAGAGAGGCTTCTGCAAATGCATCCCGATATCGTCTGTCAAAACTGCATTTCTGAACCCTGGGATCCATTTCCATAAGATCCAGACATTCACGCATATTGGTGTGCGGCATAAAGCTTATGTGAAAACCGTATCGATCACATACATCCAACAATCTGGCATTTGTCAACAATCGGCTATAAAACTGCCCAAACTCCGTACCTGCAATATCATCTCTAACGTGAACAGCATCTTTATCTGTTGTTGCCGAATTGTACCCCCTCATCAACCACTTTCTCCATGTAGGCATGATGAGGATTTCCTTTTGTTCATTATGGTAAAGCCGATCATAGCGAGGCAAACCGGTAAGCCAGACCTTATTGCTGTCATAAAAATAATCATAATCCAGGATCGATTTTTCTTCTGCTTTGGCAGATACCACAAACCCTGAAATATTTTTATTAAAACGGTTCAGCCATCTGCTCAAATCATCTTTAATGACCCCATGCTGCAAAAAAACAAATTTCTGTCTGCAATAGATATCTCTAAAAAGATAACGGGCATTTCCTTTCCGCCAGAAAGGATCCCAAATGTATTCATCTGCCTGCGACGAAATGATATCGTCTGCCATCATATGTAAAACAAAATGCTCTTTGGAATCCTGCGCGACTACATTGCCTATCTCTGAAAGCTCTTTGAAATCCGGTGAAGCTTCATCGATCACAAAGTACACATCCACATTTTCTATCGGATTCGCACATAGATAACGAAACAAAGCTTCTCCGTTATCATCGGCATTCGAGTACCGGTCAGAAATCAGCCAAAGCTTTCGTCCGCTATCACCCCTCCAGGTTTTTCTGCTGATCACAAGTTTACGTATCTCTAAAGCCAAGCTGATATCCTTATTTTCATTTGACTGTTGCCCGATTTGTTTTTGAAATTCTTCTTCAAAATCAATGTCACAGTTTTTTGAATTTGTATTCCAAATAAAAACAGAGTTGTCCTTTAATCTGATCGTCCAATTTTCAACAGCATAATACGACTTTGAAAACTGTCTCGATACAGGCATGAATTTGCCAATGGAAAGGCTGCTCCTAACGACTCTACAGCCATGTATCATGGACCAAAAGGTTATGGTCCCGGACTCTTTTATCTCTGATAGGGGTATTGTCACACGAAACAGATCGACGGACATCGCTTTTTCATCCAGAATTCTGATGTCCAAATCCGTTGCGGAAACAATTTCAAAATTATATTTCCGGTCTGACAGCTGCGCCCACGATATGGAAGTGGGCTCCAGATTCGATATTTTCCCTTCTAAATGCAGTAAGCCGTTTTTTATCTCCATGAATTCCAGACGCAAAAAACAACTTCCGGCATCCGTAACCCGCATTCCGTCAAAATAGTAAATTAGGTTGCGTTCTTCTTCATCATAACGCCACTCGAATTTTCCGTCGGTATGTACCGAACAGGCATAAAAAAGGTGCTCCCTAAACAGGCATTTTTGCGAGATAATCACTTCAACTTCTATTTGTTTCAGCAACCTTTTGATTGCATCGCGATACTCTTCAAATCCTTGTTCGCCGATCGTATGTCTTGCAATGGCGCCATTACCATCTGATCTGAGTCTCCACTGAAGCTGCCCCATAACGGTATACTGAATATACTCAGTTACCTTACCATAGACTTCCTGTGATCTGCGCAATAAATAGCCCAAAACGTCATTTATGTATCCTGTATAATATTTATCAGTAAACTTACTCTGCTGAACTGCAGATAAGTTTTCACCGCCGCGTCTCCGGTACCAATACCTGCAATCCGCTACCAATCCGATGTATGGTTTATTCTGAAAAAGGATATCATTTGCCAGTTTTATATCCTCTCCGTTTATTAAACCCGTATCATATTCTAATCTATCCTTTAAATCTTCCGTTTTAAAAAATGATGCAGAAGTAAAAAATTGCGGCTTGTCCCATTCTTCCAATACATTCAAAATTCTGGACCCTTTTTCAAAACGATAGGAAGTCCAATGATCTCCCATCTGGGCACCAAAAAAGGACAAAGGATAGGTAACCATTGCAATCGTATCCTGATTGTTTTCAAAAAATAGAAAGCATTTTTCAAAAACATCTGGATCTAGTTTATCGTCAGAATCAGGGAACGTAATATACTTTCCCCTTGCAATTTTTATTCCTTCATTCCTGGCAGAAGAAACTCCTCCGTTCTCTTTATGCAATACCTTCACCCACGCATACTTTTCTGCATACTCATCGCAGATATCCGCAGTTTCATCCGTTGATCCGTCATCAACCAGTATAACTTCATAGATATTGTCGAACACATAATCCCGAAACTGTGCATCCGGATGCTTTCGCAAAAATGTCGTTAAAACATCCTGTTTCTGGTTAAGTAAGCTGTCCAGCATCTCTCGCAAATAATCACCGGTATTGTACACTGCAATCACAACAGAAATCATATACGGATACAGGGTTTGGTAATCCGGAAGCTCCCCATATTTGTATTTGTATCCGCGGATCAGTCTGGGAAAGCTCGTCAATACCCTTGCTATTTTATAGGTTTTGGAATTCCGGGTTTCAATGAGCTCATTTAAATAACGGTCGCGTTCTTCAATAGCCAGGTCTCTTTCTATTGAGCTGATTGATATTTTTTTATTTAATTCATGTATTCCATTATTGTGTATGTTCATAATTAAACTCTGTATTACAAATCTTATAAAATTTTTACTTTTGCCCCCAAATACTATTTCCCGATTATTAAAGACTCTATTTTATTACAAAACTATCCAAGTCAAATCCATCTGTTTCAACTATGTATTTGTCATTATAAACTGGGCTTTTTCTAGTTGCTTCAGGTACACAAATTTCATCGCAAAAACTGACTAAATATACAGATGATAATGTATGAACATCATTTACAGTGAAAAATACTTTATCTTTATAAGATATTTTTTCAAAACTCTCAATGCAAGTTCTGCCACAGTTTCCCAATGGTGTGTACACGGTTTCTCTATCAGTACAAATAATCTTGATTTTATTCCAATTTATTCTTTCTTTTCGTTCATCCCATTTCTTGACTCCTTTTTCAAAAGAAGAATTAGAATGCGTAAAAAAAATACGGACATCACCCAAACATACTGGTATAAAACCTTTGCTACATTTTATGTCAATTTTTTTAATCTTCTCATTTAAATATCCCTTCATATCCATGCAAAACTTTATAAAATCCATTGGCGGAATATACATATCTATTGTTGGGCTTAAAAATTGAGCATGATAATCATTGTATATCACACCCCCAAGACAAGTATTTGATATAATACTTGCATTTAATTTCATATATTTTCTCTGTTCACGTCTAATCGCCCGAGCAAATGATTTTGATGCATCCACGCAAGTATCCTCCAAATTATTTAACACATATGAAATAGCTCCGTCTTTCCAACTTGATCTCCAATGTATAAAACATCAATAATATTAAGCAATTTTTTTGAATATAAAAAACAATAAAAACCTCTTTCTTTACAAGGATAAAAATGCCTTTTCCCATTTTGTTCAATAATAATATCAGCAAAATCGGAACTATTCATAAAACTGTTATTCTGATAATCAACTATGATTTTTTCAGAGTTTGTCTTATATACCATAGTTCCAGCAGCATTTTTTGAATAGTCGAAATACCTTGCAGAATTATCAAATATCATTGCAAAACCATTAAATTCTTCTATACTTACAGCAGAAACATAATCTAAAGGTTTCTTTGCCTCATTTCCTTTAACAATTTCAAGGTCTCTTATAATTGTCCTAGCTGAGACATAATCAGTCCTGATTTGTACATCTTCTCCTGAAAATAACTTTATATTTTCATTCAACGCAAATATCCCTTCGTAATGCCCTTTCTGATTATTCGGAGAAATTTCTATAACGCTTGTTAATGCTTTCCATGGAGCCCCATTTAATTGAATATAAAAACTGCCACATTTCGCATCGGTTTCCCAATCAAAAGAGATTCTAAAAGGATTATGCGCACTGTTTTTTAATAGTCTTCCATTGTCTCTAAATTTTATACCTTGCGTTCTACAATTCGTTTTCCCATTATAATTTAACAATATTTCATGTTCTTTTAATATTATATTTTTTTCATGTGACTCCATTATATCATTATTCTCAATAGACACCTCGCTTTGGCTTTTGCAGTATTCAAGTAATAATTTTATTGGATAGTTTTCTTTCACGTTTCCATTAATGCAGCTCACTAATATATAATCCTCTTCTTGAACAAGTCGAAGATAATCCCATATATTATGGGTTGTTGAAATTAAATGAGCCGGCTCTTTGTGTAAAGTTTTTAGTTCATGAATCAAATTTTTTTTATCATTTTTTAAAGCATTCTTAAGCCAGTTTACAGAGTCTGCACTAAGTTTTGTAATCTTTTCACGAACTCTAGGGTAATCAATGCTATCTGAAAGAAGATATGTTTTTTCTTTTATTTCTTCCCATGAATAGATTAACCTGTCGCTTAATCCCAAAATATTTAATAAAGATTCGATTCTTTCTAGCGGACCATTCTTAAAAATAACAAAGGGCTTTTCAAAAATAAGTGCAAAGCACATTCCATGAAAAGAAGTCGTCACTAAATATTCACAATTTCTTATATTGTTTAACCATTCCTCCTCTGTGAGATCCTCGCACACTTTTCCTACAGATAATTCTTTCTGTTTTTCAAATCGCTCCGGATGTCCCGTTATCATATTGACGATGGATAAACCTTTTTTTTCAGAAATATATAATAAAAGTTTATTAAATTCATCTGAATGAGATACCTCATACGATGCAAGATACTTCTCATCTACCTTTTCTTTTGCTTGATCGGCCAGTTTTTCATAATGATTTTTGTCAATACAGAATACCGGATCAAGCACCAATGTTGCTTCAACATCAAAATCTTTCCTACATATATCAACTCCTGATGCTTCTCTGACAGATATATTATCAAATTTTCTTATCATCCGTTTTAATAAATAATACGCTTGTGGCTCATATTCATACACAAGCGAATAATTAAAACCAAAGGATGCAGCAAATGATATTTTTTTAACATCATCTCCCACTTTATCAAAATAAAAACATTTATCATCTTTTTGCTTAAAAATTTTATAATTCCATACCTGATCAGACCCTAAAAGAAATGTTGATGTCATCATTGAATACTGGTTTATATTTTCTTTATTAATTACTGGAGCAATTTTTGTATATTTCTTAAAAAATTGGGCTGCATGATCAGTTCTTATTCTATAGTCTCTAAAAGAAGTCAAAGCAACATTATAACCTAAATCGTTAAGTATTTCATATAATGCATAATAAGTCATTGCCGCACCATAATTATTATTAAGTGTAACACCAAAAATCAGAGCATCATATTGAGGATATAAAGCTTTTTTCACTGCTTCCTCGAATAATAACTGATTTGTATATTTATAAAATAAGGCGCGTTCTGGTTTTATTTTAGCAGATTCACGATTATGAGAACAATTGTCTTTCAATGCTTCTTCAAGTGTAATTTTTCTCTCATAACTAAAAGATTTTTGAATTTTTTCGTATATTTTTTTCCCTTTACTGCTGTTGATAATGACAACACCAATTCCCCTATCACGATCAATTACATCAGGATCAACCTTCTGACTCCCCCACCAGTCACCAATTGTTATATCAGAAACTCGCGGAAAATCTGCAAAAGAACACGTATAGCACGACTTACGAAAACCAATTCTATTTGAAAAATGTATATAATAAAAATCTTTATTTTTTTCCTTAATAACTATTGTTCCATCTTTCATTTCATAGGCTATTCTGTTTTTACGAAATTCAAAGTCTCCTTTAAATCTAAAATCAACGCCTTTTAGTTTATTAATATTAAAATTTTCGTTCAAATATTTTTTCCACATCATTGGCGATGGAACACCAAAACATACTAAATCAACAAGGTACAAATTTTCATATTCTTTATTTAAAAAGTTTCTCAATCCATTAATCTGACATGGTGTTCCTGTAAAGAGTATCGGTGTCCCTATGTCCAATAGCTGCTTAATTTTTGAAAAAAGATGTCCGGAATAACTCTGTACGTACTTACTTTTTCGCATTTGGCTGACTTCTTCTTCCTCGTTGCTAAGTATATGTGTAACTTCAAATTCATCATTGAATATTGCTCCGCAAACATATCCATCATTTGATAATATTTGATTTGCAAGACTCCAAAAAATTCCTGCAGTAGTACTGTTTTTCATTATTTCATAGTCATTTTTTACCCCATAGCACTCCGGTTCAAACGATTCATTTTTATTTGTTTTATTTACTGTAGGACATATTTTTACACAAAGTCCACAATTTATGCATTTACTCCCATCAACAAATGGGAATAGAAACCCCTCACTATCATAATCCATAGTTATGGCATTACTGGGACAAATATTTAAACAGGCCCCACATCCTGTACATTTTTCGTTCGAGATACAAATTACAGATTTGTTCATCAAGTGTTCTCCCTCGTATAATATTTTTTAGATACAACAAATGTACCTTGATAACTTAATAACTTTGTTCAATCGGCTTAGTAAAGCCCATGATATAATTGTCCTTAGTGTCAATCAGGTAATAGTTCTGTTTTCTCCTGTTGAACCAGAAATGGCTGCTTCATGGAAAGTCTGTTCCCCTGACACGGATGTTAATTTGCAGAAACAAAATCGTTATTAAGTGCAGAACCGCAGACCAATCCCCTTTCATTTATAACCCATTGAGATAACAACATAGCCGCTCCTCCAGAAGAACTTCTTTTTCGAATTTCATCTGATGCAACAATTCCATATACCTCTGGTTTGGAAAAATTTGAGTAATTCACATTTAATCTTGGACATACAGACTTACATTTTTCACATTGTACACACTTTTTATTGTCAATATAAGGAGCTAAAAACCCCTCCTCATCTTCTACCATGCTAATAGCATTTGAAGGGCATACATTTTGACAAGCCCCGCATCCATAACATTGACTTTTATCACTTAATATATTCATTTAAACTAATCTCCTTAATTTTGTCATAGATCCTTTGTGCATTGTTTTTGTCATGAAAAGCAAAAAACTGATCCATTCTTTCCCCATAAGGATCATGCACTTTACAATCGTTTTCCATATAAGTAATCATTACATCAATGCATGAATATAAATCATAAGTAACTTCTCCAAAACCATCTCTCTCATAATCAAAATATCCGTGCTTAACAATATGATTTTTAAAAAAAATCTCTTTATCAAATTGACAATATACAATAGGTTTATGAAGATACGCAAAGTCCATAACTGCCGAGGAATAATCAGTCATGACAAGATTTGCTCTCGCAAAAACATCTCTGTATGTAATATTAAAATCCAAAAAACGTACCCTTGCATCCCTGTGAAAAAATTGTAGTCCATGTCTTTTAATACCAGGGTGCGGCATAAAACACAGCTGATATCCCAGCCGGATAGAAGCATCTATTAATTTCTCATTATTAATTAACGAGTCATAGAACTTGAAATATTCGCTTTCCGTAAAATTAGGAACCAATCGATTTTCAGTATCTCCATCTATAGCAAGAAAACGTCTCCATGTTGGCATAATAACAATCATTTTTTGTTCATCATGGTACAATCTATCATGTCTTGCAAATCCGGTAAGCCATATATTTTTGCTGTCATAATAGTAGTCATAGTCTAAAATTGATTGCGCTTCCCTCGGTGCTGCACATACAAATCCTCTGATATTCTTATTATAACGATTTAGCCACCCTGAGACATCATTAATTGTTATCCCATGCTGCAGAAATATGTATTGAGATTTCGCCAGCAAATCTCTTACTATTTCTGAACATCGATAATCTTCAGTCCAAGGATTAAATACAACATGCTCACCTGCACTTGAAATTATATAGTCAGCCGTAAGTTGTAATAAATAATGTGCCTCTGTATTTCTTGGAATCACTTTACCAAATTCTTTCATACGCGAAAAATCAGCTGCATCACCATTTATCAAAAAATATGCATCTACAGATTTATCCTGTCTTATAGATAAATATCGAAACAATGCTTCTCCGTTATCTCCTGCCACATTTACTCTGTCTGAAAGCAGCCAAATTTTTTTATTTCCCTTGCATGACAGTTTCTGCATTGCAAGACTTCGTAACCTGAGCATATATTCAAGGTTCGGTGTATCTTTTTTCTTTCTAATCTCTTCAACAAACTCCTTTTCATAATCGGTTAATTTATCCATTAACAAATTATTACGAATTACAAACTTATTATCTTCTTTTCTCAATGTCCAAGAATTAAAAGAATAATATGACTTATTATACGTTATAGCTAATGGTATATTGTTCGTATATCTAAATGTTCTTTTTTTGACCTCCGTACCTTTATATCTATTTGCAAAAGTAATAACATACTCAAATTGATTTACATCAAGTTCAATATTTAACGAAAAAGTAGTCGAATAAAAACAAATTTCATCAAAACAATACTTATCTGTATCATGCAAATTTTCTTTGTATTCGACAATAGTATCATTTACATAAATTACAAGTTCTACATCCGGTTCAAAATTCATGCCATACCCTTCAATATGAAGAGCATCTCCTATAAACTCCATAAATTCCAATCTGATATATGTATTCTCCAAACTTGTTGAAATTCTGTTATTTTTAAAATAAAAATAAGATGCTCCATTTTCTATCAATAAATCCGGAACACAATTATACTTTTTTTTGAGCAAAAAATACTTAACCTCATTAAATATTTTTTTTGCGCCCAAAATTACTTCACCATCTAAATATTTCAGTAAATCAAAAGCAACTCGCTTATACTCTTGATAACCATCTTCACCTAATAATTCTTTTCCCTTTTCTCCTTTATCTGTTAAATTACATTTCCACTGAAGCTGTCCCATCACCATTTGCTGGACATACATGGGAATGCTGCCATCCTCTTGTCTTGCATTAATGAGACTAAATTCAAGAACCTTTTTAAGATAATCAGTATAAGTCCTCCTATCACTTAAAGTTGCTTGAATTGCTGATTTTTCCCCGATACTACGTCTTCTATAATCATATTTTGTTGAAGAAACGGTTCCTATTTTATGACATTTATCATTTAATATTTGATAAATAAACTTAATATCTTCGCCATTTACAAGCTCTGTATCAAATCGTAGAGTTGCGATATCCGTCATTTTATAAAGTGAAGAACATACAAAATAATTTAAGGCATCGGGATGTTTGTCTAAATCAACTACTGTATTATTTTTCTGGAACTTATAATTTGTCCAATGATCACCTTTTTCTGCATCAAAAAATATCATCGGTGTTGTAATCATACAAATCTCATTTTCATGTTGCTCAAAAAATTTTAAACATTCTTCCATGAAATTCTCCGACAATTTATCATCCGAATCCGCAAAATTTACATACTTCCCCCTTGCGATATCCAAACCGGCATTTCTTGCGGAAGAAACACCGCCGTTTTCTTTGTGTATTACTTTTATGCAGTCAAACATGGCTGCATAGTTGTCCAATATTTCGGCGGAACCGTCTGTCGATCCATCGTCCACAAGAATAAATTCAAAGATGTTTTTATACATCTTATCCTTTATATAATCATTCAATTTATTTACCTTTTGAGATAATACACTCTCAATCATTTCTGATAAAAAAGGGGCTGTATTATACACAGCAGTCACAACAGAAAGTAAAACATCATAAATTTCAGTTGCACATATTATCTTAAGATATCCCTCCTCATTACGCCGAATAGATGCCTTGTAATCTGTAGACAACTCATATATTTCATCATCAATGACCGTCTCAGAAGCAATAAACGGAAATGATTGATGATTAAGAATCGCAATTGGGGTCAAACATCCTTCCTCTATGCCAATACTGCATGCTTTCACAGCATCAAAATCAATCTTTACAATTCTGGAAATAGATGTATTTTCTTTCTCATCAATTATAAAAATACTCTCGCCTGATTCTTTTATCTTATTATCGAAGTCCCCGCCAAAAGAAAGATTAATTTCGCCTTCCATTAACGGAAGCTCAATATAGAAGATAAAATGTCCGTTCTCATACCGATACCCGGAGACTTCCGCCCGGTAATATTGTTTTGTAAATGAATTGTCGGAACGTAATTTCAGTGATAAAAAACTGTTACCGGTCCAAGTTGCCGAAAGAATTGTTTTATCCTTTCTGTCTAAAACACCGATCGCATATTTATTTTCCGGTGCATTCTCATTATCCATGAGGAATCTGTTTCTGATATATCTGCACTGGAGATCTGAATTTATGAAAAACACAATTCCTACCCGTACCGCTTCCATCTTCAATAAATTCATCATTCTCCAAAGAGAAGAATCATAATTCCACTGAAAGGTCTGTCCGGCGACATCAACTTTTTGCGTCCAAATCGGTCTGGCATTGTCATAATCCCAGAAAAAAAGAACTGCTTCAGAAATAGAATCGTACGCTATATTGTCTGCAAGATGATCGAAGTCTAATTCCAACTTAAGGCCTTCACGGGTTGACCATACAACACCATCAATCCCCCCTTGAGGTACTAACTTTCCATCCTGTAACTGTTTTTGTATAACATTCTTTTCAAACATGTCAAAATCCCCTATTTTCTTAATTTTCTATACCATGCAGTCAATGACAATCCTAATCGGTATGAAAAGGATTTTCTTATTTCATCTAAATGATATAAATACTCATCTCTTTCTTTTGTAATGCGATCGCATTCCTCTTTCTTTTCTCTTAACTGCGCTTTAAGCTCTTCAATCAAATAATCTTTACCGGTTTTCATTTGCACTATCCTACCTCTGGATGCATTATTTTTTCAAAAACTCTTTCGCAGAAATTACCGTTTAAAAAACCTGTTCTGTCTATTTTCGCTCTATCATTGATATCCGGCTCGCAAGAATTTTTGATGTACTGTATCAGTCTATTCACCATTGCTTTTTTATTCTCACATACCTCTCCAAACCCGTCCTTCTTATAATCAAAGTACCCCTGCTTATAGGTATGTTCCTTAAAAAACTTCTTTCTATCAAACTGATAGTAGATCACCGCCTTCTTAAGATACGCAAAATCAAAGGCGACGCTGCTGTAGTCAGTTACCATAAGTGACGCTTTTGCAAACAGTTCCTTGTATGCCTGCCCTTTAGCCGCACTCTCACACATTGTTCCGTCAACCAACTGTTCTGTGTATTCTCGCATTAAAGGATGCAAACAGACAACCATCCGGTAACCATAGGCTTTACATATTTCTATAAGCTTTTTATCCAGAAAAACAGCTCTGTATTTTTTATAGAACTCGGATTTGGAAAAATCCGCTTTCATATGCCATTCCATGTTCTGTTTTTCCTCATTCCAAACCTGTTTCATTAAGCCTTTTCTCCAGCTGGGCATAAATAAGATGATCTTTTCTCTTGCGTCATACAATTCATCATATCTTGGTTGCCCCGTGAGCCACACTTCTTTTTCCGTATAATGATATGGATAATTCAAAATGGATTGATACTCGTCCTTTGTACTGGTGACAAACCCGGTAAAATTCGTATTGAATCTGTTTAATGTGGGACTCATATCGTCTTTGATGGTTCCATGCTGCAGGAAAATAATCTTCGGCCTGTGATACAGGTCTCTGAAAAATTCCGCATCATCCCAAAAAGGATTTTCAATCAGTCCGTTACACTGCGAAGAAATAATATAATCTGCGGTAAGTGCGAGTCTGTAATGCTCCTCGGAATAAATGCTTATCACCTTGCCGATTCCTGACATCTCCTTATAATCGCTTGAATCTTCTTCCAAAAGAAAGTAGGAATCAATTTCTTTCTTATCCTGAACATATCGAAAAAGAACCTTAGCATTGTCGTCTGCCCTGTCAGGCCTATCCATAAACAACCAAATTTGTTTGTCATGTTTTTTATTCTTAAGGAAATAATCCCTTAATCTGATTACCCATTCGGTTTTTAACGGATATTTTCTTTTAATACTTTTCCTGAATTGTTTCTCACATATTGCCACCTGAGCCAATGAAGCATTTTCGCAAATTATTGAATTCCGTTCTATTCTGAAAACCATACCATCTTTTTCATAGTATTGATTTTGCAGAACATCTGCTATGGGCGAAAAACGCATTGAGTTTATCCGACCATAGTTAATATTTATATCCAACAATTTATTTCCGAATGAAATCTGTGTATACCCTTCAGGTTTTAACTTGAGTTTGAATGCTTTCCTTGTTTCGTATTCTTTTTTCCCGAGCTTTAAATCCTGATTTGCATCATAAACATCAAGCGATATATACTGTCCATTCACATTTGCATATGTATCCTGAATTACGATAATTGAAGGATATGAAGTGGTTCCCTCTATAGTAAGCATTCCTTTTTCAAAACGAAGAAAGTGTATATTTACTGCAAGATAAGACATGTTGGCTATATTCGATTTATTGTAACTGATCATTACGTCAGTCTTATTATTTATCAATGTAAGTTTTGGGTTTCTTAAGAGTTTAAGATGAAGAAGGAATATAATCAAAGGCATTTCAGCCATTCCGATTTCATATTCTATCTCTTCAACTGAATACATCATTAAAATCAGACGAAGTCTAATCCATTTAAATAATTGATTCGCCTCTTTTGACAATTTTATACTTTCAATTATCTGTGTAAGTTTATTCATTATCGCCCCTCATTAAAGTAGCTTCTTATACGAATAAATCCCTTATAACTGACAAAACCATACAAAAACCTCCCAACATAAAGTAACCTAATACTTTATATTGGGAGGTTCACATATTTAGATATTCTTAATCTTTTAACTTACTCCGGGTTCTCCGTTACATAATCCGTTATGGCTGCAATCAATTCGCTTGCATGTTGAATTTGCTCTTCCACATCATTTTTTGACACAATATAAAAACAGGCGATACCTCATTAATTCTGTGCGATTATTATTATCCTGCAATCCGAATTCCCTCCTCCGCTATATTTCGATAATATGGCAAATCTTCCCTCCATTGCAGAAATTCAGAATACGGTATTACAGTGGGAGAAATCACTGTTTCATAATCAAGAGAAATATCATCCACTTTATCCCATATCTTAGCGAGCTGTTGTTGCAGTTGCAAACGCTCTCCCTTTACGATAGCTACAATATCAATATCAGAATCCGCTACTGCTTCACCTCTGGCATAGGAGCCATATAGTCGGATTTCTACAATATCGTTTCCATAGAAGTCACGATATATTGCTATTACTTTCCTGAGTATCTCATCTAACTCGCTTCTTTGACACATGGTTGCTCCTCACTAATCAGCCAATTCATATTTCCCAATATAAAGTATTAAATTATCAAGGATCAAATTCTTATATAAACTGTCTCACGACAACTGCAGCTTACGGTATTCCCCGCAAACCTCTTCCGGCTTTCCAACCATCCTAAGTTTGCCTTTTTCAATCCAGACGCAGCGGTCGCAGTGCTGCTTTATCGTCTCCATACTGTGGCTGACGATCAGGACTGTGCTGCCGCCATGGATCATTTCCTTGACTCTCGCCAAACTTTTTTTCCTAAAAAACTCATCACCAACGGATAAGACTTCATCCAAGATTAGGATTTCCGCCGCATCCCCGGCTGTCGCGATAGCAAAACCGAGTCGACTGACCATTCCGGATGAATAGGTTTTTACCTTTTGGTCCATAAAGTCTCCGAGTTCTGCAAACTCAACGATTTTTTCGTATTGTTCGTCGAGAAACTCTTTCGAATAGCCTATAATGGCTCCGTTTAGGTAAACATTCTCTCGTCCGGTAAGTTCCATATCAAACCCGGTGCCGAGGGTCAGGAGCTGTACCTTGCTCCTATCGACGGACACCTTACCGGAACTGGGCTTTAACGCTCCGGAAACAATCTTTAGAAGCGTACTCTTTCCGGAACCATTGGTTCCTATAATTCCAAGTACCTCACCCTTGTATACATTAAAGCTTACATGGTATAGCGCATAAAGGTTTCGATAAGTCACGCTTCGTTTTAGAAGTTGGACTAAATAATCCTTTATCCCATTTGGATTTGTTGATGCCAGCTTAAATATCATCGTGACATCATCTACTCTTATAACCGGCTTTTCAACAGGGGTATCTTCATCGTAATCGTATTCATAATCCCCTTCCGTATCGTAAAAGAGATAGTCCTCAGGCTCATCCGGGTCGTTTAAGTCGATCACTTTAAAGTCCGGTTTAGGTTCGGATTCCATCCGTTTTCTTCTTGTTATCGCTTTTTTAATACCAATTGAGGCAGCGATAACTCCACCGATCACCAGACATAAAACAAGGGTCAGAAGGAATATAGGATTAAATATAAATAATGTGCTCTTCATCTCTATATCCTCTGCATTATCTTGTTTTGATTTTTACTGAATATAATCATCCCTCCGACAAAGCAAACAGCTGCTGCCACACTGAGCTTTATCCAGGCTGTATAATGAGGAAATCTTCCGTAAACCATACATTCTCTTGTGATGTATATTCCCATGTAAACAGGGTTAAGACTGATCAGCTTCTGCAATTTGTCCGGAAGCGATGTAACCGGATAGAAAACCGCTGATAAGTACATAAGTATCCTTAAAAAGACGCCGCGGTACAAATACTTCACATCCTCAAAGAAAACGTAAGCCGTGGAAAGCATATAACTGATCCCGATAGACATAATAAGAACAAGCATCGTCCCCGGGATTATCATCAGCATCGTTGCAGCCGGCTTGATTTTAAATATGAAAAGCATAACGGCAAACGGTATCAACGAATATGCATAGTTTACAAGCGCCGTATATGCTCTCGAAAGTATAAAGATCTGAAGCGGAAGCTTCGTCTTGATAAGTAAGCTCTTATTGTCGACAAGAGCTGACATCGTGTGGTTCGTAATCTCACTAAAAAGGGAATAAACCAGATTTCCGGCCAAATAGTATAGCGGGAAGTTTTCGATTGATCTTTTAAACATAAACGAGAAGATCATCGACATAACAACCATCATTAGTAGCGGATTTAATATGCTCCAAAGGATTCCAAGCTTGCTTCCGACATACTTTCTTTTGATTTCTCGTTCGGTAAGCTCTCGGATTACAAAAATGTACTGTTTTGCTTTTCCGGTAGTTGATTCAGGCCTGCTCTCGACCTCTATGTCGGGATTCTTTTTCTTTCTTGTCTTATCCTTCTTACTTACGCCAAAATCGGGATCCGAAGCTTTCTTTAAAAGAAAAGCGATGGCTGCGATAATTATCAGGCCACCAAGTACTGCAATTATTATCCTGAATAGGTGGATTGTTTTTTTATTATCTGCATCCCCCCGATAAGGGACCTTGCTCCCCCAGCTTATAAGCTTTCCTTCGGTGGTGTATCTGTATACTCCTCCGTTTCCATCTTTATCAATTGAATAAAAGACAGTGTTGCTGCCGATAATGTCATCTGTTACACCCTCCGGAACATTTAAAATGGCTTTAAGTGATGTAATGTACACTTCTCCTTCACCAAAATTAAAGTTCTCGATTGGATACAGTTTCTGATAATTCTCACTATATGCATATAAAATTGGGTTCTTATTCTCATCAAGCGTATAGACTATACGGATGTTTCTGGCCTGATCGGTCATAAATGTATAATCGACACCCATATATTTACCAGTGACAACCTTGTACTCAAATGGAGCATCCTCCGGTTCATATTCCGAAATGTCGACCACGTAAAGTTCTTTATCATCCGCCCCTTTTATGGTTCCGACAATCGGGATATCGTTTCCGAATGGAATCTTCTTTGTATTTCCGGTAGCAAAGGCATCTGTTCCCAGGGTTAAAGCAATGATGGCTGCTAAAACCATAGTTACTAGTTCGGATATTAGCTTATTTCTCTCTCCCTTGTTGATAAAAGAAAACATTATCCAGTGTATTAAGAGCTAATAATTCTTGATCTGCTTTCGTAAAAATGTCAGATACTTGCAGAATCTTATATGTCTTAATTCCCTTTCAGCTTTAAAGCATTTTTTCGAATTCCGGTTTACCAGTTCAGTTCTTACAGCGCTTCCCTCAATCCAGGCGCTTTCTTTTAATTCTCTCTTTATTAAACCCTTTACGGTTAAAAGTCTCGGCAAAAACCTTTGCGATTTCAACTCCGCAGCGCTCATTTCAGCAGCGACAACGTTTCTCCCTGTATCGTTAAGATCATCAGAAAATTCTAAACTCCCAAAAAACTTCAATTCAATTTCCGTCGGGTTTGACATAAGCATATAAATGATTTTCCTGACATCTTTCTTGCTTACATTTGGGACTACGCTTAATCTTTCCAGTAAATATTCAAGAGCTTCCGTATTTTCACTTACCGTTAACACGGCAGACGGATCCAAAGTATGCTCTATAACTTTGACCGCTCCATCTTCTGTAGTTTCATACCCGGTAACCATCCCTGAAGGGGCTGTTACGACAGCCTCAAACAGCGAATTGGAAAAAATCCGCTTTCTCCACAATCCTTTAGTTGGCGAAAAGAAAAATGTATTAAACCTGTCTTTATAAGCTTTATCGCCTTTTATTTCAGCAGGATAGTCATACATTCCGAAATAATACCCAGTGACATATATATCTGCCCCTTTTGACCGTAAAAGACGTTCAATCGATAGTTGCAGTGTGCCTACCCACCCACTGTCTACGATGGCGTAGTTACTTTCAAAAAGTCCTTCTTGCTTAAGGTAAGCAAAGGCGGGATCATATGTTTCTTTTGAATGGGAACGTATATATTTCCGAAGTGTTTCTGACTTTTTTAGTATTTCCTTATAAGCCACCACTTCCGCGTATCTGAGTTTTTTATTCTTTTTGGCAGAAAGCCCAAGTTCACTTTCTACTTCCGCACACTCTTTCTCAGTCAAAGCTCCTCTTTTTAGGATTTTTTCAAGAGTCACATCAATTCCGGATGTGCAAAGGCTTTCAATTGCTTCGTCTATATCAATATGATATCCGGGCACACGCATCGAATATCTTGACACCTTTAAGTATCTGCATTCAATTTCAAGACCTAATACTTTTACTATCCATTTTGCAATAAGATACATTTGGTATCCGTCGCGACTAAGAAAATAAAGCCTTTCAAGCCCTTTTTTATTTGCGTCTTCTATGACAAAGTTTACGAAGGAAAAAAGGATCGGAGTAAAGGTCATGAGATAAAGCCCGGCATTTTCGTATTTCCTAGTCAATGCTTTTATCTCAGCCGAGAGTTCCGGATAATGATTTAATATCTTGAAGTACTCCCCTATCCTTTTATCCTGATCATCTCTTTGGATCTTATTCACTTTTACATCCCATTCCTTCATCACTCGCCATCCACGGAATCTGAGGGCTCGGGTTCGGGAGTAGGTTCCGGCTGTGGTTCCGGTGTGGGATCAGGCTCAGGCTCGGGCGTGGGCTCCGGTATAGGTTCAATGATTACTGTAGTATCACTTTCCTGTCCGGTTGATGAATTATTGGCTTCATCGATATTTGAACCGTCGACAATCTCGGTATCTGTACTGTTATCTGTACTGTTTCCCGTGCTGTTTTCTGTATTATTCTCTGCGCTGTTTTCTATGCCATTCTCTGTATTATTCTCTGCACTGTTTTCTATGCCATTCTCTGTATTATTCTCCGCACTGTTTTCTATGCTATTCTCTGTATTATTCTCTGCACTGTTTTCTATGCTATTCTCTGTATTGTTTTCCAGACCGGTATTTGAGCCTGTGTCTGTAGTATTATTAGCATCTTCGGATGAGCCCTGAGATGAATCCTGAGATGTGTCCTGAGATGTGTCCTGAGATTCGTTCCCGCTCTGTCCGTTAGAACCTGCATCTGAAGACTGTCCGTTGTTCTGGTTAGTATTATTATCTGAATTACCGTTAGTATTATTACCTGAATTACTGTTTGAAACACTATTTGTATTATTCTCTGTATTGTTATTTATAATACTGTTTGTATTAGGTTGACCTACGGCAGACTTTTCCTCAGTATTGATTCTTTCAACTACCGTCTCAAAAGAAACTTCTATCTCGTTATACCGGGTCTGAACAGGGGTGACCGGTATTGCATCAAAAGTCGCCGGAATAGATTCATCAAGTCCGGCAATGCTTAGATATGTAACCTCGTACTGCATTTCTTCCGTTTGTGCCGAATTACTGTCATCCTGCGTGCACCCTGTTGTTATTAGCAAGAACGATATCAGGCCTATTGTAACTAATACTATTCTCTTCATATGCTTTCACCTGCTCATATGTCTTCTTTACATAACCACTTTCAACATGCTTCAAAAAACCAACTACTTTTCGCGGTATAAGGCATGCCGCAAGAGGACGAAGAACATAAAACCATCCGAATGGAAAAAGAATCCCCAGATTCTTAAAATTTCTGTATCTGCATTTTGCCTCATTTACTCTAAACTTAAATGAGCGTTTCTTGTAAGATTCATCATTCTCGCGGTATGCCAACAATACTTCCTGCATATTCGCCCCTTTAAGCCCCGCGCAATGAAGTCTCATAAATATTTCATAATCTTCACACCTAAGCATCTCGTCTGAAGTGACGTAACCTTCGTTTTTATCAAAAATACTTGCCCTGTACATCACCGTTGGATGTGCAAATGGTGAGAATCTCAAATAATCGGATGGCTTCGGTTCCCCGGGCATTTTTCTCTCTCCCCACACTCCGTTTTCATCAAAAAGCTCTATATTACACCCAACAAAGGCAATTTCTTCGTGAGTCTCCAAGAATTCTTTTTGCCTTTGAAGTCTGTTCGGATATGAGATATCATCCGCATCCATTCTGGCAATATATTTTCCTTTAGCTTCTTTGATACAGGAATTAAGAGAAAAAGCAAGTCCATGGTTGACCTCACGGCCTATAAGTTTGATACGTGGATCGGACTTTACAACATCCTTTAAAATAGTTGCTGCCTCCTTATTTGATCCATCGTCGTAAATAATGAATTCAAAATCCTTAAAGGTCTGGTGGAGGATTGAATCCACTGCTGCCTGTAAAATATCTCTGTTAAATTGGTTGTACACTCCCATAATCACTGATATCTCAGGCACTTTTTATCTCCTTTTGTCTAAAGCCTTGATGCAGCTTTTCTATCGATGCGTTCGTAAACCCGTCTCATAATCTTTTCAGTTTCTTCCTTGCTGAATCGCATAACGGATCTTCTACTGTTTGTCTTGAGCATTTGAAGAAACTTGGTATTGGTTGACAGTTTATTAATTGCCTTTACGAAATCTGTCACACTGTCGCTGTTACATACAATGGCATTCATATTATTAACAGCATATTCCCTTGTTCCCCTGTTATCAGCGGCAATGAGCGGTACCCCGCAGGATAATGCCTCCACAGCTGCTATACCAAGGCCTTCTCTCTTCGATGGGAAAGCAAATACATCAGCGGTTTGAAGGACTTCATCCATATCTGTCCTGTATCCAAAAAGCCTGACGCGGTCGGACAATTTGTACGCTTCTATTAATTCTTCCAGTTTTTCTTTATCCGGCCCTTTTCCACAGATACTGTAATATATGTCATTTCGCCGGATCATTGATAAAGCTTCGATTATGACCTTTTGATTTTTATTGTCATTAAGTTCTGCTGCTGTCACTATGTGAAAAGCGTCTGCCGGAATACCCATTTCTTTTCTCTTTAGTTTACCTATCTCGGGTTTTGGAGAGAATCTGTTCTTATCTATTCCGACGCCGTGTATTTGTTCAACAAAGCCCTCGCTCTTTAATCGAAACTCTTTCCGAGCCCTTTCGTAGTCTTCCTCATTGATTGCTATAATAGCGTCTGTCCAATGAGCTGCTACTTTTTCAGCGGGATAATAAAGAAGCCAGTTTAATTTCGGCGCTCCTCTATAGAAATGGAATCCATGAGCAGTATATATAACCAATGGTTTTTTCTTGCTTGTATGCGCCGCGTATCTTGCTGTCATTGCCCCCATTGGGTTGTGGCAGTGTATCAGATTAATACTCTCTGTATCAATTATATTTCTAAGCTGTTTAACAGCCCTTATATTCTCGTTTATACATAAGGGACTCTTCATTACATCTATATGATGCAGAACAATTCCTTTTTCAGTTAATTCCTTTTCATCAAACGTATAAATGGGATTATCAAAATTCGAAGCATAATGAACCTCATATCCCATTTCTTGTATGATTTTTACGTCGTTTAATTCAAATTGAGGCAAAAAGCCGCTAATGGTGGTAACGTATAATATTTTCTTCATCGGGATAAAAACAGTAGATATGGCGGAGACTATCTCCGCCATACTTACTGTACTCCTTTATCAACCACATGATATTCGGAACTAATAAGATCTTATTATTTGAAGTATATTTTATCTGGCGAAATACTTCTTTCCGCAAATGAACGCTGCTCCAAGAGCTACTGCTGCAACAAAGAGTACATAAGGTACTGCTTCTCCGGTCTTAGGTGAAACAGGAGCGGCTGTAGTAGTGTTATTATCGGTGGTAGCTGTATTGGTGTTTGTGTTATCAGTCGATGCAGACTTGGTTGCTACAGAAATCTTGGTTACGCTGAAGGGTGAGAAACTATCAACAGTAACGGTAACCTTTCCGTTTGTAACTGTAGCCTTTTCTAACTTCCATGTATTATTAACAAAGTGAAGCACTGCTACGGTATCGCCTTCCTTAACACCTTCAACATCAAGAGTAAAGGTATAAGTGCCATCAGTATTAGCTGTTGCAGTAGTAACATTAACATCTACAATAGTTAGAACTTCTGCGCTGATTTCCTTAGTCTCATCGGTAGCTGCAACTTTAAGTGCATCGTCACCAAGTGCAACTGCAAACTTTGCAACATCGGTAAGCTGTCCAACAATTGCTTTCTCGGCATCCTTAGCTACATCAGCAGCAACTGCCGTTGCGGTAAATCCTGTTGTCTCCATAGTAGCTGCTGCTGCATACTCAGCTGCGCTCTTTTCCGATTCAAAAGTAACCGTTGCTTTCTGTGTATCAACAGAAGGTGCTACCTTACTCTCTGCTGCGAATGCAGGGATCACACTCATGGTGAAAACTGCAGCTGCCGCAAAAATAGCAAAAATCTTTTTCTTCATTTTTTTATTCTTCCTCCTTTCCTAGTCTCATGTGGTCTATCGGCCGAAGCCGAATATATTAACCGGAATATGTGGTTATCCCGGATAATATTCCTTCATTTTACAGGTTCGTAGAAAAGCTTGATGATAAGTTCCTGGAGAGCCTGCTCATCTACATGGAACTCTTCATATTCATCCCCCATAACAGTTTCCCCCTTAAGACTGTATATACTGTCAGGGTCAAAGTCATAACCGATAATTTCTGTCACAATATATGTAAAACTGTCGGCACCGATTGTGGTTACCATATACTTTTTCAAAACATCGTAAAGATTGATCGCAACTCTTATATCCGACTTGGATTCCTGCTTCGCTTTCTCAAGAAACTTCGAGAGATAGAGCTTTTGTCTGTTAAGGCGGACATCGCTTGACCCTTCCTGGTACTCGTATCTAAGCCGTAAAAACCAGTAGGCCTGCTCCCCCATAAGGGTTACTTCATCTCCGGGATGAATATCCATGTTATACTCGGGATATATGATTTCATCAGGAGCTATAAGCGTCACTCCTCCAATAGCATCATTCATTTCCGGGATAGCGTCCATACTGATAGCTGCATAAGCGTTGATGGGAATGTTGTAAAACATCCTTGAAACGGCCCTAACCTGACGTTCACAGCTTTGTTCTTTTCCATCTCCAAAGCCATGCTGAAGCGCTATCTGATGAAGTTGCACTCCTTTATATTTGCCGGTCTTGTCAAATACATCTATGACAGCCATAGAATTCCTGTTTATGGCAATAACATCAACCTTTTTAATATGAGGATTCAAGACTACCAAAAACAACCCATCTGCCTGACCGCCACCTCGCATATCCCCTTCTTCGACACTCCAGCTTTGTCCGCCAATCTCATTTACTGATTCTTTATCTATTCCCATAATAAGAATAGAAACCAGATCCTCATTAAACTGATAAACAATATCGTTATATTTGATCTGTCCTTCTCCAAGTTCCTCTGACTCCTCAGCAATTTCAATATCGATCGGTTCAGAGGAATAAACTACGGTCTGCGCCAGAGTCTTTTTCCCGGATGCCCTAAACAGCATCACAGCGATCACCACGATAAGTATAAGGATAAGAAATAAAAGTAATGCTATCATGGCGACGCTAATCTTCTTTTTTTCAACTGTAACTTTCTTATCCAGCATAATTATTTCGTTCCGATCAAAACGCCCTGCACCAAATATCTGAAGTCATCGCTACTGTCGGTTGTACATGTAGACAAAGTGATGATTTTGTCTTTATTAGTCACTTCTACGTCGCTTCTGATATTCAAAACTCTTCCCGGCAATTTCTGTAAGGAGAATATTTCCTTCAGATATTCATCAAATATGTATTCATTGGAGAAATCGTAACTCCATAGAATATGTTTTGAAGAATACTCGTATGCTCCAAAAACCTTATAAACCAAGGTGCGGTCTTCCGTATAAATAAAAATGTATTTGTCTGACATAGCAAAATCCGGGGCGTCAAAGCGGTGAAGCGTCCCGAAAATAGTTTTGTCCTTCATGTTGTGTCCGTACAAAACCGTATTTGTATCTTCAAAATCCTTGGAATTGTACGTTCCCTCGGTATAAATACAGCCCGGATACCCTTTCGAGCCGTCGATATTATGGTTTAAGTAGTAATAATCATCCGTAGGATGCTGAAGAACCGGGTAATCCACCAAAGTATCCGAAACTACTATCCATGCATAAATGTCAGGGTTTTCTTCATGCAGGGCATCCCAGTCAATATCTTTCTCAGGTATTTCAAGGTCTTCGGGAAGTTGTGGTTTATCGTCCCCGAGCACATCCTTAAGGCTCTTTTTATCTTCTGTATCGCTTCCCGCCTCTACTGCCTTATCTTCAGCGGTCACTCTTTCAGGCTCGATACTCGTAGTTGTATCTTGCGCCATTTGCGAAAGAAGATTCTCAGCTTTTTTTTTCGCAGATTTTTGAATTATAAAAAAGGCGATACATCCGGCTGCAATCAACAAACAAATTAGCATTAGTATCAGCCATAATATTGGTTTTTTCTTTTTCATAACAAAAGATTCCCAGTGATTTGCAACTATTTGTTTCAAAGTTTACAACAATTTGTAACAAAATGCAACTGTTAGTATGGTTTTAATACCAATTGTTTCATATTATTACATTATTTTTATGAAAGGATATTCTGAAATCTCGAATTAAAGGTAACTTACATATGATAGCCGGATTACCCGAAAGATTAAAAAATCTTAGAAAAATAAAGAATTTGTCAAGAAAACAAGTAGCTGAACGAATAGGCGTCACGGAAGCCTTAATAGGTTTCTATGAAAGCGGTGCCCGTCAGCCTTCATTATATGCATTAATAAAGCTTTCATCTCTTTATAACGTATCTACAGATTATCTGCTTGGATGCAAGCCTCCAGAATCCCCTTCAGTCTCATTAAACGGATTAAGTGAAGAGCAGCTAAGAGCCTTAGAAATGACAATTAACTGTTTTAGAAGCTTATAGAAAAAGCATCACTTGGTAACCCACGTGATGCTTTTTAACATCTATATCCGCCCATGCAGAGGCCGCTGCCTCCGCAGCATAGGTTGAGTATCAAGTTGGCGATGCATATTCTGGTGCAGATGGTGGAGGCACGGCTCTGAGTATAGCCGTAATCTGCCTGGCGCTGAGTGTACCAGGTGGTGCCGCCC
>ODAI010387507.1_pt1 | contig 25632 bp, 49 predicted proteins | sample 1539321 | NCBI WGS metagenome assembly ODAI01 (sample SAMN02144231, study PRJEB22623) | gut metagenome | biome: sheep rumen | host: Ovis aries | place: New Zealand
ACAGGGTGATAACCCATGTTGGGTATCAGGGGCGGACAAAAAGAAAGGGCGGAAACCGCCCAAAGAACTACGATGAGAAAGCATATTCAATAGCCTTATCCCTTATGACCGCCAATGCGTCAGTCAGCAAGGGCATAGCCCATTGATTATTGTCCTTGTCTATACAAGTTATTTCATTCGTGTATGTGTTCAGCCTAAACCGATACTCAAAGGAACGCCTACGCCCGTCAAGGGGGATAGCCTTACAACACATAGTGAAAGCGAACTCACTTTCGTGTTCGGGTATGCGTTCCAAGCCGTGTTCGGTATGACGGAACAAGCCCATTAACTCTTTGCCTACGGACTCCATATCAAAGGAATCACGGAGCGAGTCTGCGACTGCGTTCAATGTTCCCACAACATTATCCATCATATCCAAGTTCATCTCGGTGGCGATGAACTCTTTGTCTGCTTTTTTGCGTGCCATAATAACTCCTTTGTTTCTCTATATAATATAGTTAATTAAATCTAATTAGTCAATATATTTTGTATAAACTTATGTAAAGTTTTGTAAACAAAAAATCAGTTCTGAACAAGCGATGTCAGACCCGGTCCGACGCAGCTGCAGTCGAGGAAAGGGTGATAACCCATGTTGGGAACCCGCCGAAAAGAAATAAAAAAGGATTAACCCATAGGGTTAATCCCGGTTCGGAGTTGATTAAATCTTAATCTTGAAGTGGATAAACGCCTTGTAAACGATATCCACAAGTTCGTTCTGAACCGCCTTTGCCGCAAGCCCACGCTGCTTCTCAGTGTTGCGGTTGCACTCGGCTACGGTGCAGTTCCCACCACCGAACATCATACAGCGATAGCCGTGCTCGGTGACTTCAATAGGCGTGATGCTAAGGTAATAACTAGACGGATAGCGGTGCCCGTCGTAGAAACTGGTGCCAGCCTTGCGGTAGCCAATGCTCAACCGAAGTGCATCGCAGTCGTCCTTGCCACAACCCGTATCAACTTCCTGCTTGGGGAAACGGATAGTGATGTCCTTGCCATAAGCAACCACGATGCCTTCGCAAAGTTCCTTCACCTTAGCATAGAGTTCGCTCGTTTCATCTACGATAACGCCAGTGTTCATAATCATATACAACTCCGTTGTTCAACCCTTGGCTTCATTGCCTTGGGACAACCCTTAATATAGGGTGGTCAAAGCCCTCGGGAGGCCAACAGGGACGGGGTGATAACCTATGTTGACTATCGGGTCGGAGCCGAGTTAAACCCCCACCTTTACAGGCAGGGGCAGGGCATTACTTAACCAATTCAAGTTCCCACGGAGCAACCTGAATGGCACTAGCAGGCTTTTCGGTTTCATCGTAAATCCACGCATCTTCTTCCGAGATTGAATGGACTATGTAGATAATCTTCGCCATAATCTTTCGGTCAGCAGGTGAGTAATCTTGGATAGCAGGGTCGTGCCACTTAACTCTATCACCGACTTTGATTTTCTTCTTTGCCATAGGTCAACTCCTTGATGTTGTTTCTATATATAATATAGTTAATTAAATCCAATTAGTCAAATAGATTTTTGTAAACTTCCTTAAACAAAATCAGTTCTGAAAGAGTGCTGTCCAACCCCGGTCCGTCGAATCCTGCAGACAGCAGGGGGTGATAACCTATGTTGGAAACCCTCGGATAAAAAAGAAAAAGGTTTAACCCTATGGGTTAAACCCGGTTTGAAGATTTACTTTACTTGTGACCAATAGAAAGATAATCACCCACAATAGAATCCACAATACAATTCGCAATAGATTTGTCAATAAAATTATTACTCATACCTGCGTGAACTCGTTCGGTCTTATCCGCATATTCTTCGTCTGTTTCAAGACCTTTGAACCAAAAGGTCTTTGCGTTTTGTCCACTGATGTCAAGCATCCAAACCGATTGGTTGTAGTGAATTGTTCCAAACTCATACTGAACCACTCGGAACGGAGCCGAATGCAAGTCAAGCATCTGCTTGAACAGGTCAATAGAGTAGTTCACTACACTATCGAAGGTGGGGAAGTCGTCAAGCGTAGCAACCTTGGTCAGGGTGAAGTTATGCGGAAGCTTAATCGCAGTCGTTTCACCGCTGAAAGTGTATGCCTTGATGACCGTCTTGATACCCAACGGACGGCACAGTCTAAGATGCCACCAGATGTTGCTTGCGAACCTAGCAATGATACGGCGGTAGTTGTCAAGCTGACCGCTTACCTTCAATGCACTCGGCTCAATAAACAGGGGGAAACCTTTGATGCTAATAGTAGTGAGAGTAGTTGTAGTATCCATTGTATCAACTCCGTTTTCGCCCTTGGCTTCATTGCCTTGGGACAACCCTTAATATAGGGTGGTCAGACCCAGCAGGAGGCCAACAGTGACGGGGTGATAACCTATGTTGAAACCTGCTGAGGGAGGCAGGCTACTACGAGGAGTTCGCACAAGGGGCAAGCAACTTCACGGCTACCCTGACCAACCCCCGGGTTTCCTGAGCTTCAGTCGAGGACAGGGTGATAACCTATGTTGAAACCTGCGTGATGAAGAAGGGAAGAGGGAACCCCGAGGAGTTCCCACCAGGGTAAGACCCTGACAAACCCGGACGCTTTCCTGAGCTCCAGTCGAGGCTAGGGTGATAACCTATGTTGGACTCAGGGTGAAGAGCGTAAAGGCTATCGAAGTTCCCAGTGCCACTCCTGGTGGAGTCTGATTTCCGCCTGGCTGCCACGGGGTAAGGGTGATAACCCATGTTGAAACCCCGTCTGAATCAGAAATAAAGGGCACCGCTTTGGTGCCCCATATAGGTTAGAGTCTTTCTATCTTGTCTTTGTCCGCTTGAACCGCTAGACCACCCCAAGAGCCATGCAACTGACCTAAATCGTCTATATGTTCAATCGTTCCGACCTTTCCGCTATATTGTGGCTCACCCACCATTTCAATAATGCGGATTTTATCCCCTACCTTAAAACCTTTTGTTTCAAACTTGTTTATGCCCATTGTTTTTATCCCCTTTTGTAAATCTTCAATCCCATTTTTGCCGCTGAAATCTTCCAAGAATTAGGCGTTTTCGTTCCGTTTTTTGCCATAATAACCTACTCCAATTTTAGAGTGTTCACCATTGAACACAATACAAATATACATAATTAAAAGAGAGCGAGCAACATCTTTCTAAACTTTTGTGTAAATTCTAGTTTACAAAAGAAGACAGAAACAGATGGATTATATCCACGAAAAGAATGGATTATTCGGAAGCTTCAGCCAGAAAACGGGTGATAACCTAAGTTGATTATCTTTGGCGGGAAATTAAAAAGGGAAGCCTTTCGGCTTCCCTTTGTTTGTTTTGGTGGTGAATTTTCGTTTCTATTTTCTCTTGTAGATTTTCAAGCCGAGTTTTGCGGCGGAAATTTTCCAAGAATTGGGAGTGTTTTTAGCCATGATATTACCTCATTTTGTTTTGTGTTTTGTTTTTGTTTGAGTTAAAAGAAAAGGGGGCTTTCGCCCCCCTTTTTAGAATTCGTCTTCGTTATCGTCTTCGTCAGCAGGTTCATCAAAAGATTTGATTGTATCCGCTACGAACTTGAATTCTTTGCGAGTTTCAAGACATTCCCTGAGAAGAGCGACTTTCATCGTCATGTAAAGTTCCTTTTGAGAACCGATAATCGGAGTTCCGTCAGCCTTTTTGGAGCCTGTCGGATAATCTTTGGAAAGATATTCTTTCAAGGCTTCAATTTCATTCGGGGAAATCACTTTTTCTTTTGCCCTGTTGCGGAATCCGAACAAAGTTCCCATTGCCTTGATTCCCACAATCGCATCAGCGAAATCTTTCGGAACGGCGGTTCCGTTCAGGAAATCAATTCCCGTAGGAATATCGAAGTTTTTGACTTCGATAATGAACTGTTCCGCAAGTTTCGGCGAGCCGTCAAAGTTGATTTTCACAATCATTTCCGCCATATTGGGGAAATTCTTGGAATCATAACCGCCATTGCTCAAATCAAGCATGAGCGACTCATAAGTTCGCCCACAACTGTTGTAATCATTGGGGATATCGTCATTGCAGATTTTCAAATCCGCCAACTTCTTGGAAGTAAATTGCTTCCAAAAATCAGAAATGTTCGGATTAGCGAGAACTGCATCCCGAACCGCTGCGTCTTCATACACAAGTTCAATGCAGTCAAAACGCCCGTTCGGCCCGACAAGTGCGGCACTAATTTCATTATTTTGGGATTCAAATCCTGCCCTATCGCAGGAATTAAACGCGATAAAGAAATTGGTATCCGCATCCAAACGGAAATTCTTGACCACCTTGTCAATCGCCACCGACAAAAATGCAGATTGAACTGCGGGGCGAGCCGCAGAAAATTCGTCAAGCAAGACGATTGCGGGATGCGGTTTTGCCTGACCGTTTTCGTCTTTCCAAACCGGCCACCCCTTGGTCTTGTCGCTCGTTTCCACCCGCTCCTCCCTGTTCGCAGGGTTCACCCTGTAAACAGGCAACCATGCAGGGATGTCGTCTTCGCCTGCAATCTCGAAGCCACCCGTATCGCCCATGCGTCCCTTGTAGGCAAAGCCTACAATGTCCGCACTATTAACCCACTGGTTAATAGCGACAGTAATCACGGGCAACTCCCAATCCGTTCCGAGAGAACGGATAACCGAGGTCTTACCCATTCCGGGTGCCCCCTCGAGGGCTATGCTTTTAATGCTGTGGATAACTTGGTCGCCTGTCTTCTTGCGACGCAGGCTTGCAAATTCCTTGAACTGACTCGCAGTCATCTTCCATGTCATATTCACCACCTTGTGAAATCCCCTTGGCTTCATTGCCTTGGGACACCCCTTAATATAGGGTGGTCACGCCCCCATCTCAGTGGGGTGATAACCTATGTTGGGACGTGACGGGGTCGTTTTAGGGGGTGGCCCGTAAGGGGTATAGGGGTGGGGTAATTTGATATTTGATAAGCCAGGTACTTTTTGTTTTTTAGTATCTTAGGTTTCGAACCAGGGGGTTCACAACCAGGGGTTCCGAACCAGGGGGTTCACACCAGGGGGTTCACACCCCATGTTCCGACCCAGGTTCCGACCCTGCCTCGACCAATGTTTCAACTTGAAACAAACATGATATCAACATGCTATCAACAAGTTATCAACAGCATATCAAAAAATCAAAATCCAAAACTGGGGGCATAAAAATAGAAAAAAATATATGAAAAGGCCCCCTCCCCCTTTAAAAAATTTTTGGTAGGGGGGTAGGGGGTTTGAAAAAATTTTTGGGGGTGGGGGTTTTTTATCTATAGGCCGACAAAAACCCATTCTTTTTTGCCAGTGGCAGGGTTTTTAAGGAATTTATAACCAGCCGCTTTCATCTCGGCACGTAACTGTCTTTGTTTTGCATTAAGTTCATCTCTATGGGCTTCCCGATACGCTTTCTGTCTTGCCTTGATTTCATCGGCATGCTTTTCCCTATACGCTTTTTCTCTGGCCTGGATTTTATCTTTGTTTTCGTTGTAGTACTTTGCGGAGTATGCCAGCCGTTTATCTTTATTTGCTTTGTAGTACTCTACGGCGTATGCCGCTCGTTCCTCTTTATGGGCTGCTTGGTACGCCTTGCTTTTGGCATCTAATTCCTCTTTATGGGTGTGGTAGAAATCCAAGCTTCTTTCCCTGAGTTCCTCTCGATGGGCTTCTCTGTATTGTTTGCCATATTCCTTGCGTTCCTCTTTATGAGCTTCTCGGTACGCCTTGATTTCATCTTGATGCGTTCGTACATACTCTCTGCTTTTTGCATTGAGTTCTTCCCTATGTTCTGCGTTGTACTTTCGGGAACGTTCATTGCATTTCTCTATATTCTCGTGATAGTATTTCTTGCTATACGCCTTCCGTTCCTCTGCATTGCATTTGTAATAGTTACGTCCTTTTTCCCTAATTTCCTCTTGATGGGCCTGGTAATACTTGCGGGACCTTTCATTGCATTCATCTTGATTTGCGTAATAGTAATCCTTTCTAGCCTGTATGGGGTCTTCCCACGAATGCGTTCGCCCTTCGCTAGAAACCCGTGCTATATGGGGTACAAGGTTTCTTACGAACTCGAACTCTGATTTGGAGATGGCGGCAAGAATATCCTCAGTCTCGTGCATGTTTTTAGGGCGGGTTCCATACATCTGGAAGAAGGCTTTTGCCATTTTTCCTTTCATTGGGCCTATACCGCACATTGCGGCACAATAATGGGCGTATGTATGTTCTTGGTAAGTGAGAACGCTCAGATTATTTTCGCTTGCATATCTGGTCTCACGGTATTTAACCTTATGGTTTTCCATTACGTACAGGGCAAAGGGCACTATATGGTGCCGCTCGCCGTATTCCAGATTACGTTTCTTCATGCCAAGGAGCATCAAGTAGGCATAACGCCAACAGTACTCCGATTCAATGTCGAAGCACTTTTTGAAGTCCTCTGCTCGGTTACCGTGGTAGTGTTCGCAAGGTTTTGATAGAATTTCTAGTAGTTTCTGTAGACTTTTCTTGGATGCCTTTGGTATAGTGAAGTTAGATGGCATATTACACATCCCTTTAGGAGACGGCGTCGACACGGGCATCGGCTTCGAACCGTTTGTTTGCGATACAGCGTTTCAGTTCTTTCCTGAGGGCCTTTTCCATCCACTTGTGGGTGTATTTCCTTGTGAAATATTTGAGGTATTTGAAACCGTTGTTGCAGACTTCAGCCTTGCCCGAGACGACGTAGCCGCTATCGAGGATTTCCATATAGGGTTTGAACACGCCGTTCTCGTCCTTCTGTATAATGCAGGATGCGAAATGGTAAAAATCGTCGGTTCCGTATTTGAGGGGGTGGAATGTCCATGTGGATATACCCCAGTAGGGTTGAACTTCGAGGACTATGCTTTTGGGGAAGAAGCTGAACCGTAGGCGGAAGAATTTCTCGTATTGGAGTATTTCATCTATCAGGTGGGAGAACTTTTCGCATGCTTCGGTCATCTGGACGGTGAAGGTCTGGGTCACTGCGGAGACCCTGAGTTGTTCGCTCAGTTTGCATTCCTGTTCATGGATGAAGGCGTTCCTGCTTTCTTGGAGGAGGGGGTCTTCGTCCTGGGGTTTTACCTGTTTTGATAGTGCCTTGTTCATTTCTTGCCTTTACGGAAGGATGTTGATTTCAGGGGTTCTGTATCGAGGAATTTGAGTGCGAAGGCGAGTCCTACGGGTTTGCTGGTGGGGATGACGGCCACGGTGGTATTCGGGTAGAGCTGGGGTTCGACGAGTCTAATGGGAGGCCCGAAGTACTTTTCTGGGTGTTTGAGGTAGTCTTGGTAACGGGCTTCTGATTCCGCTTTGAGTTTGGCGTATTCTTCCCTACGGACTTTATCCCAGTATTGGTAGTTGAAGTTGCGTTGTTCGACTGGCCTTCCATAGAAGTAGTTGACGAGGTCTCTGACCCAGTATTCGACAGCGGCACATTTTCCGTCCACGTCTCTGTCTGGGGGGATTTCGAACTCAACCCGCTTGTTGATTTTATTGGATATATTTTTGAAGCCTCCGATAGAATCTAGGATTTCGGTCCCGTTGCGGAGGTTTCTTGTGGCATTTATGACGAACGAGAAGTATCTTCCGTCCTTTTCGATTTTATACAGGTCGGAGTGCGGTCTGGCGTCCATGACCAGTTCGTCTGCCGACAATTCCCCTTGATTGGTGGTTTTGAACCCGTTTTCTTCGAGGCGTTTGAAAAGTAGTTCGAACGGGGTTTCCTTCCATCCGTCTGGGAAGTCGTTCTTGACTACGGTGTATTCTGTATTCGTGCTAGATTTCATTGTTAGCCTCGTGTATTACAGGTTTCCGCCGTTGATGTTCTTGAGTGCGTACATCGGGGAGTTGAACTCGGCGTTCTTGAGCGTCTTTGCAAACTGATTGAGTTTGTCTTCGATGTACTCCTTCATCCTGAGCATGTTTTTCCTGAGGGGTTTCCTCGGGGCGATGTTCGCCTTGTTCCCCTTCCAGTGGTAGGCGTTGAGTTCTACGACATGGTTGAATCCGAGGGTTCCGTCCTCGTTGACCTTGGGGATGAAGGTTACCCAGATGTCGATGCAGATGTCGCTGACGAGATGGAGGCTCATGCCCACGCTCTGGTGGTCGTCGGTGAACTGGGAGTCGATACGGTAGTCGTGGGGGTCTTTCTTTGCTGCCTTGATGAAGTCGTCACGGAGGCATTCGGATGCGGCGTGGTAGATGAGCTGCAGAATCCAGATGGGCCATCCAGGGACGGTATATACGGAGTCATTGTCGTACACCTGCAACGGGTCGATGGAGACGTTGAATCCTGGGTTGATGTCGGCCATGAACAGGGTGAAGTGGAGGTTATGGAAGGCGTTAAGGAGGTTGGTGTCCCAGGGGAGGTTCTTCATCTTGAAGATTGCCTTTTCCCTGAGGGGGATGCAGTACTTGTATGCGTCGAAGGTTGTCATGAGTGGAATCATGGTGTCCTTGACGTGCGCTGCGTATTCGTTGGCCTTTTCGAGTGCCGTCGTGGTGCATCTCGTGTCGGGTTCGAACATGATGGCGATATCGAGTTCGGACGGGAGCCATTCTCCGTTGAGGTCGCCCCTGGTCCAGCATTCTGTGATTTCTTCGTTCATATTATCCTCGTTTATTTTCGATAAAGTTGATTAGTTTTCCGAACCCGTAGAGGGCCAGAGGGAACGCCACGAAGAATACCAGTGCGAATTCTAGGGCGACATCTGGGTCGAACCCCGAGTTGGTTACGGATGAGTTCGCTGCGGCGATGCTGACGAGCGTGGGGGAGTCCATCAGGTTTCCTCCACTGGTTCCAACAGGGTTTTGTCCTCGTCGAGGGCGAGTTCCTTTTTGAGTTCTTCTTCGTCCCAGATTTCTTGGTAGTAGTTGCAGTCTGGGGAGCACTTGTACTTGTCTGACCACAGGCCGTCTGGTTCGGGGAATGGGCATTCGTCCACCTCGGTGATGAGCTTGTGGCATGCTGTGCAGCAGGTGCAGTCTGGGAGGCAGTATGCTGCTTCGCCGTCAATTATTACGTCTACCATGGGTCTTTACCTTGTTGAGGCCTTCAATCATTCGGGTGAAGTGGGAAGATGCCGTCGGTGTGTCGGTCCTGTCGGAATAGAATATGTCGTTCGGGACTCCGATTCCCATGCGTTCGAAGGGAGACAGCTTCTGCATTTCCTCGTCGGTGAGCGGGGCCCTCTCGATGATGGCGTAGGAGTCACGGCCATGGAGGAGTGCGATGTCGCCCCATGTTCCGTGGATGGTTCCGTCGGAGTCGAGTTTGGTGACGGTTCCTTCCTTGCCCTTGTATGAGGGTTCAGCCGAGGCTGTCGCCAGGATGCTGATGGTGTCCCCGACACGGGCTGTGGTGATGTATCCTTCCATTGGATTTACTCCTTTGTTACGTCAATTTTGAGTACGGGGTTTGTGCCGAGCTTGGTGATGAACTCGCTGACTGGGACGGAGAGTTCGACCAGGCCGTTCCTGACCAGTTCTCGCTGGGGGGCAATGAAGTCGATGAACTCTTTGAGTGGAACCTTGGTCTTCTTTCTGGCTTCGAGTTCTTCGTCGAGGAAATGCTTGAGCTTGCCGATGGACTGACTGATGTATTCTTCGTCGATACCGAGCCTTGTCGTATCTATGATGGAGAAGTGGTATCCAAGGATGCTGCGAATGTGGGCGCCTACATGGATGGTACTGTAGTCGTCATCGATGAAGTCTTCATAGTAGGCGACTTCGATGGGTTCCTTGGAAATGGGATGGACGAGGTTGAAGTAGCTTGCCTCGTTGTTGTATTCTTTGTTCTTGGCTTCGTTGGGGACAAGGCCGCAATCCAGGCAGATTCGGTTGAATGTTTCCATCGAGAGGCGTTTGGTTTCTTTGTTCATCTTTTCTTTTTCCTTTTTGCGGGCTTGCCGAAGTGGGCTATGATAACATCTTTGAACGTACGCTTCGGTATTTCTCCCCGTTCGAGTTTTTCCTGGTTTGCGAGGAGCTGGGCGCATACCTCGGGGTCGATATCCAGGTCGGTCGGCTTGTGTTTGTTCACAAAGTCGAGCCATTTCTGTTTTCGCTTTGCGTCAATTGTTTCGGGCATGGTTTGATTCCTTTTGCGTCTTGCCATTAAATATAGTAAAATAAAACCGTCTGCGGTAAGACAGGCGGTAAAAAAGTTAAATGTTAACGGATTTTTACATTTTCGAGTAGGCGCTTCCTGGGATTATCTTCCAGTTCGGCATCTCGATGAAGGCCCAGTCGCCCATGACATTGTAGTTCCTGACATAGAGTCCGAGCATCTTGTCTCGGTTAAGCTTGTATTTTCGGCAAATCGCCATGTCGATTTCGCTACGGGGTTCCTGCTCTTCCGTAAAGCTGTAGTAGTGGAACTTGACTTTCGGGTCGTCCGTCTCGACATCCATTCTCGCACAGAAATCGTCTTCCACCATGTCGGGGAAATGCTTGTCCGTTGACATCAGGATAAATCCGCTTTCGTGGGCCTCACGCATTTCGCCATAGAGATAGGTTTTGGCGTTGAACTCCTTTGCGGCGATGTCCATGAATTCGTCGAGATACCGTCCAGTCAGTTCATGCCCGCCGCAACAATGTCTTAAATCGTAGCCGTCGGTGGTGAATATCAGCAGTTTTCCGTTGATGGAAGGGCAGTCGAACACCTTGTAGACCATGTGACAGTCTGCCAGGTACGACTTTACCGTATTCTTCGACTGCAGGACTTTCGCATCGGATTTCGTTGTGCGGGTTATGACTTTGACCTTCGGGTTATGCTTGACAAGTACATACTCGCCGTCTTCTGCGACAAGTTCGATATCTTTGTTATTGTACAGGATTTGTCTTTTCATGGTTATCCCCATTTTCTGTCTTGTGTTCTTCGGCCAGCTTAACGCAGTCGTCGAACCATTTTTTCGCTTTCGCCACGGTTTCCTTGTAATACTTTCGGTTTCCCCTTACGATTCCGTCCAGTATCTTGAACGCATCGTTGGTTGAAATCTCTTTCCGTTCATACTTCCTATTTATCGTGCTATACCATAACGGGTCTTCACAGTCCCCTTTTCGAACATGTGGAAACGAGTCGTTAGTGTACTGTACGCACACGGAGTCGTTTCCTACGAGGAGGAGGTAGTCAAAAGACTCGGATGACGCTGAATAGGCTTTATAGTTCGGGCAAATCTCTTTCAGTTTGCTAATTTCCTCGTCAAGGCGTTCCGTGTAAAGTTTGTGGTTCCTTTCCATGAGTTCCTTGATTACCGAGAAGTTTTTCACGGGGATATAACGTGATTTAATCCACTTGCTATCCTTCGGGAGGAAGATAATGTTGGTAAAACTGGGGTAATAAGCATCGTAAGGTTGAATCCACGGTTGTTCTCCGTGATATATGTCGATGAAGTCCATCTCTATCGGATTGACGCTGGCATATTCACCGTTAACGTACACGTCATCCTCTTGCAGGACTGTTGGGAGGATACGAACGCCGTACCTGTCGGGTTCATCCTCGGGCGGAAGAACATAGTCCTTAGAGTGGTTGAAAACCTGGATTGCGACTGGGGCTCCGTCGAAGAAGTCCTTGAGCTGCTGGACGAACGACTTTTTGATGAAGTCTGTCATGTCGGCAAGGGCCTTGCTTTCGTTATTCTTTGCCGCATTCAGTTTCTGTTCTGCCTTTCTTGTGGATTTCTTGGCTAACTCATACTGATTGTGTAATTCTTGTAGCTGTTCGCTGTAAGACAATTTATCGAATGTGTTGTTCATAGGTCATGCCATGTTTTCGGTAAGTTTCTTGATGAAGTCGAGCATGAATGGGGTATGTTTCTCCACCTCTTTCAGCAGCTCGTCTATTTCGACGATATGCAGACAATCTACCTTAGCGCTGAGGTTGGTCATGTACGATAAATACACGGAACCATCGGGCGTGAACTTTGGTATAATACCCCAATCGAAGTAGATTAACGGTCCTTTAAGGTAGACCGCCTTGTCGCTCCAACCATCCATTTTCACGTCATCGAGACGCATGTACCTTGAGTTCTGCGTCTTTCCTTCGTCCCAGTAGATGAACTTGCCTTTCATTGCATTGAGCAGGGCGTCGTGTATGTTGGCTTCGGCGTTACCGTGTTCCTTGGTAAGTTGTTTAATTCGGTTTGAATGGGCGTCCATATCGTCATTCATCATCTTCATGAGCGAGTCATTGGCGGTAACTAGCGTCTTGCCAATTTCAATCATCTTCTTGTATCTGTCGATATCGGAATTGGCACAAGAGATTTCATTGTACATGGAGAGGCTCTCGCTGACCTTGGCGCCCATGTCCCCGTCACAGTTGGCCTTCGGATATTTACGCAGCGCATCGTTAAGTTCATCGATGGCATCCTCTTCGGCAAACCGTTGTTTGAGCCTATTGACGATTTCGTCGAAGTGTTTGAGTACAACTTCGAGGATATAAATTTCAGTGAGGTCCATTTCTTCGAACCACGATTGGCTTTCGGCTTCGGCCCTCTTGTTGGCTTCCATCATTTCGTCACGCCATGGAGAATGAACCTCATCGGGGTCTGCAAGCCGTTCAGATATAGGGCCGCAATGCAGGATGGCACATAGATAATTGGTCACATGGCCTGACCTGTCTGTATAGTGGCACAGTGTTCGCTTGAAGGTTTCAAACGATAAATCATTTCCACCCCATGCCCTGACGATAGTGCTCACGTCTTGAACACCAGTTAATTTCTTGTCAGCGGAATAGAGTTCACGGGCTTCTTTAAGGAATTGTCTTCCGTCCATATTAACCACCTTGCTTTTCTTCCTGTTGCATGTCGTGGAGGGTTTTTACGTGGTAGCGGATTGATTCCAGGCTCAAATAGGGGAAATAACCCGTTTCCTCGTAGAGTTCATCGGAAATCCAGTCGCACTTGAGGCAAGCAATCTTAATTTCGAATATGCCGTAGTCAATCCTGTCACCTATGCAGTCGAAGCTGGTATCGTTCTTGCACTTAGGGCAGACGATGTATTGTCTTTGCTTCATTTCGAAGTGCATCGTTATCCGCCTTGTTAGGGATTGTTTTTATCAGGACTGGTTTGTTCTTTCGCTTTTCAGCCAGTTTTTCCTTTGCCTTTTCCTTGTCTCGTTTTTTGCCTTCTTGATATTCGAGGTACTTGACATGGGCTAACTCGGCGATGCGGTTGGCTTCTTCATACGGCATCGTCATTGGGAACTCGCAAGCCTTCGGGCCGCTGCCGTAAATCCATCTCCATTTGGCGTCGAGCAGGTCCTCGTAACGGATGTAATCGAACGAGTTAGTCCCTGCATACTGCCTGACCGCATAGAAATCGCCGACCTTCATTATCTGCACCTTTCCGAGCGTTTTCAGCTTGTACATGATTCTAGCGAACATTGCCGTGAGGAATATGACAAATGTTGCAATGAAGAAAATATCATCCATGCCCATTGTATTCTCCTTTATCGCCCGATTACGAGCTTCCTGTATTTTTCGAGTTGGGATTCGACAGACTGGTACACCTGTTCGAGCGTCATCGTCTTAGGGTACACGTTCATTATTGCGGCAATCTGTCCCATGCGTTCTACGCAGTGGACATACACGCCAAGGTCGTTCTCCTTCTCGTAGTCACGGGGAGTGTACGACGGATTTCCCGAGGATTCAATAGTGTTTCCTGCCATATTCAGTCTCCTGTTGGTTTACTGGAAGTAATATAGACAATTAAACTCGGATTGTCAAGTGGTCTCGGATTTTTTCTTTACGAGTTTCCTGATGACCTTTTCAATCCGCATGACATCATCGTCGGTAATCGCATCCCAACGAGTCTTGTAATTGGTTTCCTCAGGCTTCATGTTTATCCTCGGGCAGGCAATCGGTGAACGTGATTACCGCATCCTTCTTGATGATGGTCAATGAATCCGTCTTGGGATAGTAATTGACTGCTTCCGCCAAAAGCGCTTCCGCCTTGGTATAGGAGGATTGCCAGAACGATGGCAGGCCCGCATAGCAAACACCGTGGCGGTGTACAAGTTCTTGGCGGGTGCGGTTGTACACGGCGTACTGGGTGTCTTGGGTTACTTTCCCCAGTTGGGAAATGTCGAAGAAATTATATCTTTGCATAGGTTATACTCCATCCGTTAGGTACATGGATAAGGTTATTGCGATAAAGCCGAGGATGCTGATTCCCAGGGTTATTCGCATGGTGAGTCGTATGAATTTGCATTCAGCATACAACGACGGGGTTTCCTTCAACTTCGGCAATACAGAGTCCATAGCGGAGGCGACGACGATGGAGAAGAAAAATACGAGAATATCGGCGACGAACAAGCAGCTTGCCAAAGTCATCGGTCACCTCATTAGTATGCGAAGAAGAATTTGTTTTTGTTCTTTTCTACAAACTCATACATTTCGAGCTTGTCTCCCCATGTACGGATACTGGTGGATTCCTTCTTTTCCTTGTGTTTTTTGGGATTGTAGAGGATGTTCCAGATGTCGTTGTCGTAGTCACGCATCCAGTCCACATTTTCGATTTCAGCAATGGATTTCCAGCGAATCATCATTGCCTCGCTAGATTCGATAGGTGAGACGATGTAGACCACGTTGCTGGTCGGGTCTGGGGAATAAGTCTTGCGGCCAATCTTGAAATCACGCTGTTCGAAACCTTCGCCCCAGCCGTCGGAGAACTGACTTCGGGCATCGTCGACGATGTCAGTAAGTGTCGCCTTGAATTCAGGGTCGTAGTTGACAATGTTCTCATCAATGTAGTAACCGACGCATAGGAGCAAGCCCTTCTTCGGGTCGAATGTGACAAAATGCTGTGCTGGGGTAACGCCCTTCGGGAGGTCTTCCGCATTGTGGGGGAACGTCTTTGCAAACCATGTTGGTGCGTACCATGCAAGGAACTCGGGGAGAATCTTCTTTTCTTCTGCAATGTCAATCCAGTCTCGGTTGATGCCGCCCTTGATATCCAGCTTGTAGTAAATCTGGATGAGCACTTCGTTGTAAGTTTCCTTTAAGGCTTCCTTGTTTTGATTCTTTTTCATCATTTTTCCTTGGCTTCTAGTGTGTTAAGATAATTCTTGTCATGTTCAAAATAACAGATATCTTTGAAATAGACCTTATCGTCAAGCAAGTCATCTGGATTGAACTCTGGGATTTCGACATAGTCTCGCTTTTCGGTGTCCCATTTCCATTTATTCGAGCCAGCCCTGAAACAGTCTGAAATTGATATCTGGTTCTTAATCATCTTAATCAGCAGTTCATTGCTGACTTTGGCAAGAATCTCATCATCAGGGATGTCGTTGTATGCGATATAGACATTGCCGTCAGTGTCCCTGAGGGTTTCAATCAACGGGCCGTCATACCAGCACAGGATTTCTTCTTGTTTTAATTCTTGATAGTTCATTTTATTCTTTTTTCCTAAAGTGGCGGGCGAAATCGCACGTCGCCCTAGCAAACTCGATTAGAGTAGCGGCGAGGATAACAATTGCGGGACCACGGGCGTATCCAGGCATTATTATGAACGCTATGGATACAACAATGAATGCCGACGATACAAACAACGAAATCATGTCGACGATAAAACGCATAGTTATACCTTCATTAGCTTTGATATGATATCGCTGGCGTAGCACCATTTCCAATTCATGCTGCTTTTGAGGTAGCGGATATGGCGCTCGTAGTGGAAATTATATCCGTCAGGAATCGTCTCTTCCTTATTGTTGTAGTTCGGCATGAGCGTAGTCTTGGACGCATCAAGGAACCCATCCTTTGGGCCAGTGACCCAAATCCATACATTCCGTTTAGGAAGTTCCTCAGCGAATGTCTTCCATGGGATTTCAATGGCTTCAACCTGCATTTCAACCTCTATTTCCGATATAAGTTGACGGTAGCGTTCCGTTTCTTTTTGCCCATTCAACCTTTTCCCTGCATCCGTACTCGCAGTGGCATTGGCATTTTTCACATGGGGATGAGTCCTCGACGAAATCACGGGGCACAAAACGGTACTTCTGCTTGATGTTCGGGTACTTCTTGTGGTCAACCTCGCTCAGGAACATCGATAGAGGACGGGCACATAAAGTAGGCTTTCCGTACAGTGCATTGTACACCATAAGGAGTTCCTTGGTTTCCGTATGCTCGGCAAGCCCGACAATCTCGTACAGGTACATCTTCGGGTTCTTTTTGAGTTCTTCTTCTGTAAGCGTCTCACGCTTGAAGTGCTTAACGATGACACCTGTTCTCAGTCCACGATGCCATGCGAGTTCGATATCGGTCATTTTAAGCATTCCTCCCTTTCGTAATAGCAACTTTGCCGATGAGCGTATCTATATCGTTCGCCATCCATGTACAATGTTCGAAATCGTCCGAGCTCGCCTTCCTTCGATATCCGTTGAGCTTGTATTTGTACGGATTTCCGAATACGGGTTCTTTCGTTCCGTCGGGCATTTCCACGCCATCGGTAATAACTGCCGCTACGAACGTCCTCGGGCCAATCCCGACGGTATTGAATGATACATGCAGCATTGGGTTAGCTATACCCAATCCGCATTGGACGACAGGAAGTCCAGTACCGAGTTCCAACGCCTTGTTGCAGGCTTTATTAAATTCGACATCAGCCATAGCATCGAACAAACCAGGCATAATCTCTCCTTAGATAGTGATGATGAAGTCAGCCATATCGACCCTGCGAGACCCACGCTTCAGTTCATCGCCGACGATAGTCATCGTGTCGGCATAGTCTCTGTGCTCGCCAGGATATCCGTTCGGGTTGCAAAGAATTTTAATCTTCTTACCCTTTTCATTCTCGTATTCGCAAATCTTCTTGTCGTGTACATGGCCGCAAATCCAGATTGCGTCATGGTCGAACATTTCGAGATACTTATGTCCGTTGAAGTAGAAGAAGGTGTTCAGCGGGCTGTTGCGATACTCGAAGTTAACCCCGACCTCGTACGGAGCGAAGTGGGTCATCATGATTGCGGGCTGCTTTTCGACAAGCTCGGTCATCATCTTGTCGTAGTGGGCCCAGATTGCGTCGGGGTCCTGCTTGAAGTACCGCCAGTAGTTTCCATCGAACCATTCACGCTTCCAGATAAGCTTCTTGCTGCGACCGTACGACATGGCTTCGACCTGGAAGTCGCACATGCCCATGCAACCAGCGATATTGTCCATGCTCCTGCCTTCGAGCAGATGCACGTTTCCCATCTTGTTGCAGAATTCCTGTATGGCGGCAATCTTTTCCTCGGAGCTATGGAATGGGAGATTCGACTTCGATGGGGTTGCGCCACGGATGAGAATGTCGTGGTTCCCGAGACAGATGTAGACTTCCTTGTATTTGCTGGACAGCCAATTTACGGCACGGGTGTAGGTAAGGTAGTCGTTGGCGATGTCCCCAGCGACGATGATTGCGTCGACGAGAGGATAACTGAAATAATCCCAGAGATGGTCCATGGTCTTGACGACGACTTCTTCCTTCGGGTCGTCATCACGCAGCATGGACGGCTTGTTCGCATAGGCGAACCATGTATCGGGGTGGATGTCTGAAAGGATGAAAGCTTGCATTATCTACGCTCCTTGAGTCGGTCTTTCCAGTAGTCCCTTGGGTTGACGGCAAGTTCTTCGTCGGCGACCACGGATAATTCCTGCTTGCATGTAGGGCATTCCGTCTTGACAACATATTTACGACGGTTCCAAAGGCTGGAATCGCCCTTTACTGATTCATAAAAGCGGATGTGACGCATGTCCTGAATGAATGCACAGTGGCAATTCCCGCAGCGGAAGGTGATTCCACGACGCTTACCGAACACGTCTTCGATTTCTTCTGTGGATTTGAGTTCTTTGTAGTTTTCCATAGACTAAAATATAGCTATTTAATGCGATTTGTTAAGATTGTTTAAGAACATTTTTCAGAGTGTCGGCAATGTTGGTAGCGGCAAGCGCTTCGATAGAGGGAGTTTCCTTCTCCTCTTTCATGTGCTTTTCAAATTCAACCTTGTCGTGACCGAAATCGGCCTTGCAGAATGGACAGCGGAAACCCATAATTTAATCCTCTTCGTAGTAGATAGGTTCTATGCATTGAGTTCTTTGTATTCCGTCATACGAACCTGCTGGCTTTAATGCGGTCGAGAACATAAGTTCTCTCTTCGTCGAGCTTGCATTGGTCAAGATAGTCAGTCTTCATTTTCAATTCGCCGACAAACATGCGGTACAATTCATAAGCGAAACGGTAACGGCACTTATGGTCTATACCCCTGTGTTCACATCCTTTAATGTCCTTTTTCTTGGCATCCTTCATCAGGCGTTTCAATTCACGGGCAAGATGCTTCTTGTCGCTATGTTTAAGATAGTAAGCAGCCTGTTCGTACTGCTGAGACGCAACCAGCTTACTGAAATCGCTCAGAATGTGAGTGTTCGGTTTAACTCTGATATATACCTGAATGGCGAGCCAAGCTACAAAGAGGATGCCGCCGAAGATTAGTGTCCAGTCCATTAGATTTCTCCTAAGGTGAAAATGATTCCTCGATAAAATATAGTCTATTTAATTGGATTTGGCAAGACGATTATGTAAAAAATAACCGAAAATCAGCTAGATTTTCGGTCAACAATCCGTCGGTATATTCTGTAGAACTCTTCCCGTGACCAACGGTAACGCCGTATGTCTGGGTCACTCCAATCCCAGTTCATCGAGGCGAACCTGAACTGGAGTGCAAGGTCGTCGACAACCCTACGCCGGGAAAAGATGCGCTTCCATCTTGCTATGCGAACTCGAAATTTCATTACAAGTCCCCGTTGATGAAAATATCGTAGAACAACACATCCTCTCGCCTCAGTTCCACCTTCTTCGTTTTTGCCAGGTATCTTCGGAACGGGCGTGCGAATCCAAGCGTGTTGTAGGGGGTCTGCGTTATATCCTCGTTAGGGAGCCAGAAGTTGACGCATGACGGGTACAATCCATGTTCTTCACCCTTAAATTGTGGACGGAATGTCGTCCAGTCGATATGGATGCCGAAGAGTTCATATAGCCTTTTGGACAGCTCGATTTTCGTCTTGGAAATGTAGTGGTAGTCGGTACAATGCTCCTTATAATGCGGGCTTCCCTCGGGGATTGTAACGATGATTGGACGGTCGGCATAGCGGTACTGCTCGCCGCCTTTGAAATAATTGTACATATCTTACCTCATCCATCCAGCTTGCGTTTCATTGCGATTACGTCATCGAGATAGCCAGTCAGCCTGTCCATCATGTCGAGAATCTTTTCGGAGTTGAACATGTCATGGCGGCGAAGCATGGCGACGAACTTTTCTTCGGTAATTTCATCGACCTTGCATTCGTCATCAACCCTGCGAATCCTGTACGGGTCTGGGTGGATGATAACATAGCGGCCATTCTTTTTCACATCGTCGAAATGTGTCTGGTAGCTGATTACGCCGACGTGGGTGTCAGCCAGCACGAGTTCCTTAAAATCTCGTTCGGGATATTCTGGATAAGTCTTTTCGGCCCCTACACGGACGCCGTATGTCTTGGCCATTCGTAAAAATTCTTCTTCTGTCATGAGCAACCCCTAAATAGGAAAAAAGTCTTTGTCGTCGAACCAGTATGAAATCGGGAGGGCGTCCCTCATCATGCTTTCGACACTAATGAATGTAAGTTTGCTCCACCTCATACATACGAGATAGTCGACACCGTAGTCCATCACGAGAGGTCGCTCGTGGTTGGGCATGCGGCTATCCCTGTCTAACGGCTTGGAGAACCAGTACAAATACGGTAGATGTGCGATGTCGCCCATGTGTCGGGTTCCACCCATGTTGTATATCTCGTAGTTCCAATGTCCGTCGGTAACCAGATAGTTCGCATCGTATCCGTCACTGTTGCACGGGAGCTTGTAGAACCCGTCGGAATCACGGAAAGGAATCCACTTGTAGGGATTCCCCTCCTTCGTAAGTTGGAGCGGGCGGAAAATCTCAGCCTTGATACCAGAAATCATAATCTACCCGTTCAAGTATTTGTCGTCTCCATGGTGGAACCCCTAAAGGCGCTCGCCTTGGCGGTAATCTGTTCGATGGTATCCTTGCAATCGGCGAACATCTTTTCCTGTTCCTTCCGTTTAGAATCAACCTCAGTATATACGAACATCGGCATGACGATTGCCATGGGTTCAAACGGAGTTACCTCCTCGGTCTTGGCGGCAACAGTTGCCTGGGCAAGGGAGTCGATGAGATATTCTTTGTACGGTTTCAGTGCGTCTTCGCTCCAACCGTCTGCCCGATAGAAGTCAAGGACTACTTTGACATCTTTCGGCTTGACTTCGAGGGAGAACTCGAACTTATTGGTTTCCTTGCAGAATCGTGTGTTTACTCCGATATTATCGGGTACTCCCTTGATTTCGAAGATTCTGTCATAAAGCTCGATAAGATGCTTCAGGTATTTGATTATGCTGTCCACCATGGACTCGTAGATATCAATGCAAGCCATCTGCCAAGACGGGAACCAACCGGCCATTCCCTTGGCTTCCTTGTCTCCGACAGACAGTACCCTGCGGCACATTTCCACAAGGGGATGGGTACAACCGTCTTCGGGCTTCAATGCCACCTGCACATAGCAGTAAGACAACGGGTCGGCTGGCTTGGTATACACTTCCGAAATGCGGTTGCTGCATCTCAGTTCAAACAGTTCGCCGAAGCGGAGATATCCCAACCTGTATGGGGTCAAATCGACTTTGAGTTTTTCGAGCTTATTGCGGAGCTTAATCGCCTTGCTCCTTGCCTTGTCGGGGATGAATCCGAAGTCATCCTTAGATGGTTTGCTGTAACGGTAAAATACCTGGTCAAGAGAAATGATTTTCATATTATTGTCCCATTAGATTGTACAAGGCGTCAGCCTCTTCTTTTGTTAAATCACGACGGTACATGAATACCTTCATGAGTTCGAACGATTCGTCGACGAACTGGATTAGCGACGGGTATTTGCCGTCACGGTATCGCAGCATCTCTCGGCACTGCTTTCGGGTAATGCCGCCATCCTTGCATACTTCATACAAGGCGGCGTTCAGCCCAGCCGTGGTGAACACGAGATAAGTAGTTCCTACAATGCGGACATGGTTAGGACGGTCCATATACTTTATCCACCTTTTCCTTTATCCACGCCCATGTCTTACTCAGCAGGCAGCCGTGCATATTTCGTGGATTGAATTCAGTTATGTGATAAATTTCGAAACATTTGTCGGCTAGCTTGTTTATCTTCTGGTAAACCTCTTCCGCAGTAAACTCCGTGCATAGGAGCCACATGGGTTCAATAGGGTGTTGCCAGTCGCCAAGTGCCTTGAATGCGTGGAGAAATTCAATCCAGTCCTCTGGATTGGATTTTTCCCTCAGGCTATAAGTTAGAGAAATAAAATTCATTTTAACCCCAGTTAGTACTCGTCGTGATAGGAACAGACGAACTCCATGTGTTCGTATGCCTTTTCGACCGCATTCAGGTTCCTGTGTTCCTTCACGATTATCTTCTTGCAGAGCTTTTCTTCGAGATAGTAGATTTCCCTGCCAGCAGGGCCGATGAAGATACCAGGATGCTTAGCCCATACGGTAATCTTGTTCCATCCACGCTTTACCTTGACGATGTCGCTGTCCTTCATGTACTTGTAAGCCTTTTCGGGAGAAGCGAAATGGTTAATCATGTTGTAGTACATGGAGATGAGAATTTGCTTTGTGGGGAAAAGGGTGTTATATACCCACCTAGCAAACACTTCTGCTTGAGCCCGTATTTCCATCCACAAGGTAACCTCGAAGCCAAGGCGTTCGCTTGCTTCTTTTCTTGCTTTTATTCCAAAGGGACCGAACATAGTTATTTATCCGCTTCATAAAGATGGAATTTGGAACTGGCTACAAACCTGTCGTAACAGGAGTTGATAAAAATCTTGTTCAAACGCTGTGCGACTTCCATGTTTGATGGTTTGGTATAACCCAGGAGTTTATGTTGTCCGTTCATTAGATTTCCTCGAATACAGTATTTTTGAAGATATCCCAGTTGGCATCAAGCTGCTGATAGATGTCGATTTTCTTTTCGGTCTTGGTGTCGGGCCATCCAGTGACGATGACCTCGTATTCGCATTTAGACCAGAAGAAGTACATGCACTTGCGGCGAAGTTCCATTTCGAGAAGCTCGTCAGGGGTGTACTTCTGCTTGCGTTTCTTTTCGTCCCAAATCATCTGTTCGATGAGTTTCTGGTATTTGGCGTCGTCCTTTCCGTAGGCGGCAACAAGCTTCTTCTTGAGCTTTTTGAGATGTGTCATCAGAGCGGAGAACTGTCCGAACTCAAATATGTTTCGGAATTGGATGCCATGCCCAAATTCATTGTAGATGACAAAGAATGTTGGTTTTTTGGTTGCTTTCTTCATGTTACCTCCCGTCGCTAGAAGTCGTTTCCATTTCACGCATACGCTTTATGCTCTCGGCGAACATTTCGTAGCGTCTCTTGACACGCTTTTCGACCTCGTGCCAAATCAGAGTCCATTCCGATGCCGACAGGAGTTCCCTCGGCGTATCCGACACGGACTTATACGGACCTGTGCCATCGAATGTATACTGCTTTTCCCTTCCGTCACGGCACTTGGACTCAAACAGGAGACTCATCGCACGGGCGTACTGGTAACGGAGGCGCCACTGGGACAGCAATCGGTCCTGCAACAGCTTGGAGTTATGAATGTGGACACGGCGAAGCGAATCCAGTTCCGTGGTCATCTGCTTGTTTCGTTCTTCAAGTTCGGCCACGTTCAGTCTGAGCGTGGCAGCCTGTTCCATGACTTCGTTTGCAAGCTTGGTCTGCTTTTCGATGGCTTCGAGCAATTCCTTATCCATGGCATTATCTCCGTGTTGAATGGTGTCTTAACACAATATACATAAATAATTCATTACTGTCAAGAGATAACTGCAAAAAAATTATCCGAATGTGTTTGAACAGCTGGAATCCATACCGTCGAGCTTTTCTATCAAGGTCGCCGTGAACTCGCTCAGGCGGAACTTGTCGTACCCAGGTTTCCACATCGGGTCGTAGTTTTCCTTCTTGGCCCGTTTCTTGGCTTCAGTTGCGTTTGCCGCCCTGACGATGCAGAAACGGTTGAAATCGGAGGTGGTATGCTCTACCAGATACAGCTTTCCTGTTTCTTTCTCTGGGGTATCGTCATCGGTCCCGAAAAGGACTGCATCCAGGTGTTCCATGTCTTTTTTGGTGATGTAATAGCCGCACGCCTTAACAAAAGCGATGAACTCGTTCAAAAGAACTCGGTAAGACGGGTTGTCTACTTGGATAGCACCCTCCCCTGGTTCACAGAAGGAACGCACTTCCCTTTCTGTGGTGACATCGCTGTCATCCAATGTCAATCTGAACATTCCCATAGCTAGTGCTCACCCTCGGTTCGAGCCCTAAGGAACGCACCGTATACGGTTCTCTTCATGTGGCCGTCAATCGTACAGAAACTGGCTTGACGGGACGTGTAGCTCTCGTAGTATTCGTCACGTTCCTTGGATGACGTGAATGTCGAAGACGGGATGAGCGCTTCCCCGATTGCCTCCAACGCATTTTCTCCGTGAAGGATTTCACCGTTCGATTCGAAGCACAGCATCTTTATACATTCGTCCCGTCCTTTTCCAGTAGGGTCTTCATCAGGAGATGGCGCATTGTCGATAATGACATTCATCCGTATTTGGTTCAGGATGAGATACTTTGCTGCGACGATGCTTTCAAGCTCGATGCATAAGGCTATCGTGTTCTTCAACGGCTCCCGTTCGTCATACTTAGTGATGACTGCGATGTAGTGCCTCTTAGGCTTTTTGGAAAACCAGCCCATTATTCCTCCATAACTTGATAGGTTGTATCCACCACTGATTTTTGCGGATGGAAAAGTTCAATTTCTCTGTTAGGGGTGTTCTCTGCTGCGGAACACGCCATGAATATGACAGCAATCAGGGAAAGTAATATACATCTTGTGTTCATTTCTTTTCCTTCATCTTGCGGAAGCTCCACTTGTCGAAACCCTTGGAGTCCCTAATCTGGTCGTCAGTGCCGACAGGCATCGTGGGCGACGTGTTGTTCGTGAGTACATTGCCGATGAACATTTCAAGTTCCTGCATTGCGGTGAACGGGTCAAGCTGGGTTACGAACCTGATGTCTTCCTCGATGTTCTGCAACTTATAGTCAAGCCCGCAGCGAACAAGTTCGGCAATAGGAATAGCAGTGAGCTGAGGGTTTACAATCACAGTGTAGGCATAGTTCTTGCTATGCGGACGGTACTTGCTTCCATCATAACCGACCGCAAGGATGGGCGAATTGAACTGAACGAAGATGTCGTGTTTCCAGAACGGGTCGGAACCCATGTCAACGATGGGGTCTCCCTTTGTGAACCATGGGAGCAAACTCTGGATTTCATCCTGCTTCACGTAGACATACTTTGCATCGTACGGGTCCTTAGACAGTTGCTTTCTGTAGCAATGGAACCACTTGCCACAAAATCCGATGTGGAACAAGTATTCGGTTGAGTTGAACACTTCGAACCCCTCGTTACTTCCAGAACAGATACGGCTCGGAAGCTCCTGTTGGCGGACGACACTTTCCTTTCGGGTGTGCCGTTCATACACGATGGACGGGTCGTTGAACACATTCAACGCACCGTCGTAGTAGTCTTTGAATTTTGAAAATATACGCATGTTTACAATATAGTTAATAAAAACTATTTGTCAAGTGGCGGAGTGAAAAATTTTTGCTGAGCGAAGGAATCCGTCTTCGTCCAGCTTCGAGATGCAGAGCAAGTGAGGCAATTTGCCTCCTTCTTCATACACCGTGTCGTCGAGCATTTCATCAATCATCTTCTTGAAGTCTGGGGCTTCCTCGCCGCTCCACATGCACATGTGTCTCCACTTGCAGATGTACCTGCGCTCTTCGTCACGCTGGTTGATGGTCGTCGCCGTAATTCGGCAGGTGGCATGCTTGTCACTCGTTGCGTTGATGACGATGGCCAATGAAACAAGATGCACCTTTTCGTTGAGCTTTGGTGCGTCACGGTAGACGATATTGTATTTCAGCACGTCTTGGTACTGCACAGGATTCTTGTCATCGAGCTTGGTGACATGTTCTTCCGCAAAGACGGGTTCAACATGCGGGACTCCGTATTCGGCGAACGCACCTTCAATGAGTTCAACCGTACGGTTGAGGATTTCTTCTACATCCTGGTTTGACATGATGTTTCGTACCATCTTGCATCTCCTTTATATTGACAGGAACAGTTTCCAAATTTTCTTCGATTTCTCGATGTTCGCCTTATGAAGTTGTTCCACGGAAGTGGACAGGTTGACAATGATGTTGTCCTTCGGGGTGTTCATCCAGTGCTCGTATATAGCCTGTGTCACCTCGTGGGGCGCCTTGAAAGTAGTTTTAGTTAGAAAGTCGTAGTAGTTATCATCCATAGGATAATCCTCTTAGTAAGATTCCAAAGCGTGTCTTTCTCTGTAATCCTGTTCTTCTGAGCGTTGCTTGTACTTTTCTCGTAAAACCTGCAATGACTTCTCAAAATCAATTTCACTGCCCTTGTTTTTAAGCACCCATTCCGCACCAGCTATAAAAATG
>ODAI013741651.1_pt1 | contig 25630 bp, 15 predicted proteins | sample 1539321 | NCBI WGS metagenome assembly ODAI01 (sample SAMN02144231, study PRJEB22623) | gut metagenome | biome: sheep rumen | host: Ovis aries | place: New Zealand
AATGACCTTGTATCGGTGCTGTGTCCCATAGAGAATGAGAAAGATCCCGTATGGGAGAAGGGAGCACGTTCGATAATCTTAGCCGTATGTCTTGCGATGCTTGAGGACAGCGAAGATCCCAAGCTTGAGATGACCAAGGATAAGTTCTGCTTCTACAACATAAGTAAGGCCATCATGAATTCCGAGGATGAATTCGCAGCACTTAAGGATTACTTCAAGGGACGTGACAAGCTTTCCAAGGCAGTCGGTCTTTCCCGTCAGGTTCTTTCGGCAGCTGACCAGACTCTTTCATCGTATATGTCCATTGCATTCGATAAGATGTCCATGTTCAACGACGAAGGTCTCTGTGCACTTACCAGTGCCACCGATATAAAGCCCGAAGAATTTGCATATAAGCCCACGGCACTTTTCCTTAAGATACCTGATGAGAAGGATACAAGACATGCACTTGCCGCAGTATTCATTCTCTGTATATACAAGGCACTTATCAAGGTTGCATCCGGCAGGGAAGATCTTTCACTTCCCAGAAACGTATACTTCATCCTTGATGAGTTCGGTAACATGCCCAAGATCGATAAGTTCGACAAGATGATCACCGTCGGACGTTCCAGAAAGATCTGGTTCCACATGATCATCCAGTCCTTTGCACAGCTCAATAATGTCTACGGAGAGACCGTAGCGGATATCGTCAAGGGTAACTGCGGTATCAAGATGTTCATCGGATCCAACGATGTGGGAACCTGTGAAGAGTTCTCAAAGCTCTGCGGTAACATGACAGTAAGGGGAACCAGTGTATCAGGATCGACATCCGACAGGGGAGAGCAGGTCAACTTCTCCAATCAGCTTACAACAAGGCCTCTTATCTATCCTTCGGAGCTGATGAAACTTAACAATAAATATTCAACAGGTAACTCCATTATCGTTACATTCGGTAACAACCCGTTAAGGACACAGTTCACACCCAGCTACAAGTGCCCGCTTTATGAGTTCGGAACCATGGATATGACTGATGTTAGAAATAATGTCTTCTACGGTGACGAGGTGTTCTATGATCTCGATGAGAGAAATTATCTGATCCTTGATGCCGGAAATGAAGAAGGCGGCGAAGGTGAAGGAGATGCTCCCGAAAGCTCTGAACCTGAGAACAGTGAAGGTTACGAAGCTGATGCTGAAGTTTCGGATGAAGATACATATGATGAAGATACATTGGACGAAGAGTCCGGAGAAGATGAGGGCGATACCCCGGAGGACGATGAGTAAAAATGCGTATTGATAAAAAAGACGCAAAAAAACAAATGTGCAGTAATCTGCGCAGAGCCCTGATCCTGGCAGCAGGCGTGGCGGTATGCACTCTGGGTGCACCTGCCATGCATATGCATGCTACGGATGCTGTAAGCCAGAATCTTGCACTCTACCAGAGAATGGGTGATTTCCAGAGTGCGGCGGTTGCTCAAAACACTGTCCAGAGTAGTAATTTCACCACCCAGTCCGTATCACAGCCCACAGTATCAACGGGCACCGATAACACAGTGACGGATCCTTCAACCGGGCTTACCACAGTTACAAGAGAACTGACACTCAGTCAGTCCTACCACAGTGACTATGACATGTTCGAACTCGGACTTAACGGAAGATTCTTTTTCTACAGTAATGTCGGAAACGGAGATATCACATATAAACCCGTCAAGCTTACCATTCCAGCCAATCTGATATACAGCTGTGAGAAGGACGGAGTTCCCGTTTCATATGTACAGGGAACAGAGATCAAAAATCTCGGAAGCTATGTCATCACCGTTGTTGCCACTCAGACCACCGGTACCACCACAACCAATTATGTGGGATATTTCAGATTCAGGATAATGGCACCCACCGAGCAGCAGCTTCAGGAAGAGGCTCAGCAGACAGATACGCAGGCTTATGACTGGTCCAATCCTTCAGAAGATACTGTGGATGATTCCGTTTACGACAATCTGACCCAGGAGGAACAGGATGCCATAGCAGAGGCTCTCGATAACGGAACCCTGACTGATGATGAGATCATGAATCCCGACGGGACCCTCAATCAGGATGTTATAGATTCTCTTGTAAATGATGCCCTTGAGTCCCAGGGAATGGAAGGAGCCTATACCACCGAAGGCATAAACGACAGCACCGGAATGGTCAGCAGTTATGACTATACCAGCGGTTATTACATCAACACTTTGAAAAACAGCATGAGCTTTTATACAGATGTTCCCAACGGTATGATCACCCACAGAGAGGTTTCGATCCGCACCTCCGATGATCTTGCCTTTACGGTATATAAGGACGGCGCTCTTTATGACATGCCGGAAGGCGATACATTCACAGAGCCTGGAAGTTATCTGGTAATTCCCACGGCAGAGGATGTTCTTTATTATGATGCATACCAGGATGATACGCCGTATTTTTCATTCAGGATAATCGGTTATTTTGTAAACGATATTTCTGTTTACAACGCTCCTGAAGGTTTTACCGTCAGTGAGGTCCTCTTAAATGAGGTTCCTGCAGAGAACGTTAAGATCGTAGGCGGCACAAGAGCATTTCTTAAGGAGGACGGAAAATACAGGATAACGGTAACCGACGCAGAGCGCAGCATCGAAGTTGAGTTCACCCTTGACAGGGTTAAGCCCAGATTCGGAGTAATGCTCAATAAGAATGAGGCCATCATAAGTTATGTCACTTCCGATGTGGAAAATACCATGGTCTACAAAAACGGTGAGCTTATTTCCGAGGGCACGGTGGTTGACCGCATCAAAGGTAAAGGAAGATATGAGGTTAAAGCAATAGACAAGGCCGGAAATGTCAGCAGTGCATCATTTGCTGTAAGGTTCGGACTTAACAGAGGTTCCATAGTTACTATTCTTATAGTTATCGCATTTTTTGTTGGAATGTATGCATATCTTAGGTATCTGAACAAGAAGGTAAGGGTGAGATAAAATGACATCAGTGTCACTCGACGCACTGGGAGCGATCCAGTCGGCTCTGCAGTGGGTGTTCAATGAAATATTTATCCCGGTTTTGAAAGACGTATTTAACGTTGTGTTCTATACGGTCGGAGATATGCTCCATGAGGTGTTCGCCGGTCTGCTTTTGCAGGGATGGGTAGCACTCCTTAAGGTACTCAATTTTATGGAGTCCATCTTTAATATATTCTCCGGCTATACCCAGATCAAGGTTGATAATGTCTCCTCCAATCAGGGCATAGTCCAGTACCTGTTTTCGCTGGATGTTGTTCAGCGTTCCGTCATGCTGGTCACGATGATCTCATTTGTTCTTGCATTTATATCCACCGGTGTTGCGGTCATCAAATCCATGGCAGATTCTATCGGGGACAATAAAAAGCCCATATCCACCGTCCTCAGGGAGGCTTTCAAGGTTGCCGTCATATTCATGCTCATACCCTTTACGTGTATGTTTGCCATCGAAATGATCACCCAGATCCTTATACAGATCAATACGGCTCTGGCACTTGGCAACTCGTCCGCAACCCTCGGCGATACCCTTTTCTATATCATTGCCCAGCCCTGCGGAAAGAGAAACGGTTATCAGAATTTTGCTTCCGGAAGAAGATTTGAAAATATAGCTGAGATCGAGAAGTATTTTGATTTTATGAAGTTCGACTTTCTGGTTGCGTATATTGCCACATTTTTCCTGATGGCGATACTTCTTACAACTGTCGTGCAGTTCATCCAGAGACTTCTCATGATAATGATCCTTTATGTAGTCAGTCCTCTTTTTGCTGCACGGATGCCTCTTGATGAAGGAAAGAGTTTTAAACTTTGGAAGGATGCTTTTGTTGCATTCCTTATAAGTGCTTTTTCACCAATTGTCGCCATGCGGCTGTATCTGATGACGCTGCCGGTCCTTATCGGAAATGATATAAAGTATCCGGCGGGAATAGAACCGACATTTTTAAAGCTTCTGCTCATCATAGGCGGATCGTATGCAATATATACAAGCCGTAACATGATCGTAAAGATATATAACCCTTCACTCGGGGATATGCTTGATGCAAACTCCTTCATGACTAATTTTGTTGTAGGAAAGATATCGAAGCAGCTTCAGTCCATGATCGTCGGAAAGCAGGGCGGCGGAATGCAGCCTCTCCAGCAGGCCGGAGGAAATGGTTCTGCAGGCGGAAATGATAAAGACGGAAATGATAAAGGCGGAGATGACAAGGAAGGATAAAGATCAGTGGAATCCGTATATCTCGGACTATTGTCCAGCTTATTCAATGCCATATATTCGGCGATAATCAAGCCGATCCTTACGCTTCTCACGAATATTCTTGAGACTGTATTCAAGTGGATTTTTGAAGTGATCCTTAAACCGCTTCTTATTAATTTCCTGATCCCTGTTCTCAAAGGATTCGCCGAGATCATTTTTGAGATGCTCGCCGGAGTCATCTATGAGATCTATGTCCTTATCCTTAAGGTCATGGATACCAGCCAGGCGATCTTTAATATTTTTGCCGGAATAGATGACGTGGTATATAAAGGCGAGTCCATGACCGTTCTTGAGCTTTTCTTCAGAATGGGACCCATCCAGAAGGCGGCATGGATCATGATATCCATTTCGGTAGTCCTTCTTTTGGCGGCATCCATAGTGGGAGTCATAAAGTCCATAGGAGAACTCGGGGAGCAGCAAAGACCTGTTTCCAAGGTGCTTCATTCCACCTGGCAGGGATTCCTCAGGCTGATAACCATTCCCATTGTATGCCTGTTCCTTATCCAGCTCTCAACGGTTTTGCTTCGTTCCGTTAATTCTGCACTTATCTACGCCCAGGGTGATGATGCGGGTAAGCAGACAACGGTTGCAAGGACACTTTTTGTATTGTCCACCTTCGATGCAGCCAAGGATAAAAAATATAATGTTTCAAGTCCGAACCATATTGACGGCATTGGAATAAATGACGATCTGAGAAGCAAGTATTATTACATCGGCAACAACTCCGTAAGCTATGCCGATTCTTCCAAGGTAAAGGGAGATTTTGTCTACAGCAAGATCAATTACATCCTGGGATTCGGTGTGGGACTGCTTCTTTTGTACGTCCTTGTCATGAGCGTGTTCAAATTCATAAACAGGGTCTACAACATACTTATACTCTTTATTCTGTCGCCGTTTTTTGCCGCATCGCAGCCAATCGATGACGGCGAAAAATTCAAGGCATGGCAGGATCTGTTCATAGGTCAGATATTCTCGGCTTACGGAACTGTCATATCGATGCAGGTTTATCTGATGATAATTCCGTCGATACTTGACGGCAAGATAGGTTTCGGCTTAAGTACCGAGGGTGATTATTTTGTAAAGGCGATCTTCCTTTGCGGAGCGGCATTTGCAGTCAAGAATGCGGGACCTATGATAACCGGATTCATAGATTCCACCTCGGCCTCCATGGAAATGCAGCAGGATATGGCATTCTTCAGCGGGCTCAGCGGAGCTTACGGATGGGGGAAGGTTGCTTATGCAGGCCTTGGCCGTATGTTCTCAAGTGATAAAAATGCAGCCGGACAGGGTGGTGCAGGCGCACTCGGCGCAGGCGGTGAAGGCGGAAAAGCAGGAGCAGGCGGAAAAGCAGGAGCAGGCGGAAAAGCAGGAGCAGGCGGTAAGAACGGTGCCAAGAAGGGTAAGTCTATTACCGGAAAAGATATCAGACAGGCAGCAAAGACAGGTGCCAAGAAAAAAGCCGCACTGGCAGCAGGAAAGAAAAATCCCCCCAAGCCTCTTGCACAGAGCAAGTTCTTTGGCGGGCTCATCACAAGGACCAAGGGCAAAGACGGCAAGATGCATACCGGCGTCAATCTCGGAAAGTATTTCCGTTTCGGTATGAATGCTGACGGAACATACAAATCTAATTTCTTCGGATTCGGAAGAACCTACGATGCTGCAGGCAACCTGACCAAGAAATCCATGCCTTTCGTTCGCATGACAAAGGGTGCGGACGGCAATTTCCATGTATCTGCGGTCAAGATCAGTTCCGGACTCCAGTTCAGGAAGGCTGAGACTGTTAAATATGACGGTGACGGAAATGAAGTGTCCCGTACACAGGGCGGATGGTACTGCTCGGAGTTTTCACCTCTCAGCTACAGTGCATCCTTTGACCAGACTACCGGTAAGGTTGAGCAGGCAAGCGGATTCTTTACCAAGTATCAGAGAAACGAACTCAAAGATGGTACTGTCACCTACACAAGAGCTTCTTCCTGGGATCTTCTCGGAAGAAAATATACCTACGAAGCGGATGAGAAGGGTAAAGAGCATGTCAAGGAAATTGACGGACTCTTCTTCAAGGATACTTATGCAGTGGACGAAAAGACCGGTGCTGATGTGCTGGTACATCAGAGTGGGCTTGGCGGCATGTATGAGTATTCGAATCAGGGCGCTGCAAATAAAGCTGACGGCAATAAACCTAATGACATCTTGAACAACCTTATCAACGAGAATGCTCTCAATGAAAATAACAATGATGTTGTCAATAACAACAATGTCAATAACAACATTGTCAATAACAACATTGTCAATAACAACAATAACGTAAATCCTGCACCGGTGCAAAATAACAACATCGTTAACAACGATGCAGGTAATAACAATGTCGTTAACAACAATCCTGCAAATAACGGCGCGGCAGGCAACAATGCAGCAAACAACAATGATGCAGCCAATAACGGCAATAACAACGGCTGAGCAAATAATTAAAGTATCCGTATACGGACAGATTTCCGGATTGGAGGAATAAAGGATGCGTGTCATACCTAAAAGAACAAAAGTCAGACTTGAGTTATTCAAGGGCGTGGAGGTTGTGGATGTCCTTGTGGGATCCGCGGGCTTCGCACTTGCGGTCTCGCTGTTTTTGTCAAATCTCCCCGGCAGGGTGATCATATCCCTTTTTGTGGCGATATTCACAATTGCCATGGTAGTCCCTCTCGGAGATGACAAGGGATATCTTTTTGTTCTTTATATGATAAAGTACTTAGGGCGCCGCAGGGAATTTGTCAAAAGGAGCGTTATGGAAGCAGAGGAAAAAGCTGATGAAGCTGACTCTGCAGATGACAAAGATGAAAAGAAGACTAAGGCACATAAGAAGAGTCTTCTTGAAAAGATCTTTCCCGTAACCAAATTCAGCGTAGAAGATATTACTTCATTCACAGGTATCGATGGAAACTTTATTGAATTCGGAGATGAGTACAGTGCGGTTGTTATGAGCATCCCGTCTGTTGAGTTCAGGTTCCTCAGCGAGCATCGTCAGGACGCTCTCATTGACAGATGTTTTGCACAGGTATTAAGGACGGCATCCCTTGACGAAGTAATAAATCTTGTCAAGATTGACAGACCTGTCATTTATGATGACTTCATCAAGAATGAGCAGAAAAAGATGAAGGATATCAAGGAGGTCTATCTTAACGGCCAGCTGAGTGAGGATGAGCTCACTACCCGTGTGGGCATCATCTATGACCGTATCGCACAGCTTGAAAAATTTAACTATAAGGAAAGGGTATTTCAGCCTTTCCATTATCTTATGTTCTGCTATAAGGATCGTGACTACATTCAGGCACAGTTAGAAGAAGCCATCAGGACATTTGCCAATAACAATATGGAATGTAAACAGCTTACCGGAAAAGAACTTGCTGTGTTCCTTAAATACCAGTACAACATGAACTTCGACGAGAGAGAGATAGAGGATATTCCTCCCGAGAAGTGGATGGATTGGATCCTTCCCGATAAGATCAAGATCACCATGCGTAATATCCAGTACGATGATCTTGTTACTCATAATTTCCGTTTCAGGGATTATCCCACTGTAGTAGGAAACGGATGGGGAGCCAGCTTTTTTAACAAGGTTGGCACCCGTGTCATTATGAAGATGACTCCCGTAGAGAGATACAAGGCGATCAGACAGATCGACCAGTCCATAGATGAACTTCGCGAGCAGTCAATAACAACAGGCAAGGCTTCCAAGATAATGGAAGTTGATACTCATATTCAGACCCTTGCCGAAGTGCTCAGACTTCTTCAGGGTGAGAATGAAGTTCTTTTCAACGTGGCAACATATGTACAGGCTAACGACTTCGAACTTTCCGAGCATATGGCTGATGTTGAAGCAGGAAGAGCATCAAAGAAAAAGACCACGCTTTTCGGTTTTAAGAAGGAAGTAAGAAGGGAACTTGCAGAAGAGGGCTTCAAGGTTACGGATAATGTAATGCAGCAGTTTGAAGCATATGCATCTCTCCAGCCTTCCGGATATGATGCGTTCAAACGGTCTGAAAGAGGAATCCACTCATCCTCAGCAGCGGCCGTATTTCCCTTTGTATATAAGGCTCTCTGCGATCAGGACGGTCTCTTTATCGGTGAGTCCGGCGGAGTACCCGTTTTCGTTGATTTCTTCAGAAGAGATACGGAGCGTGTCAATTCCAATACGGTCATCATCGGTAAATCCGGTTCCGGTAAATCCTATGCAACAAAGACCATACTTACCCAGCTTGCCGCAGAAAATGCAAGAATATTCATTCTTGACCCCGAGAACGAGTATACAAAGCTTGCTGCTAACATGAACGGAAAGATCATTGATGTGGGAACCGCTACACAGGGAAGACTCAATCCTTTCCATATCATTACAGGTCTTGCGGACGATGAAGGAAGTGATGAAGAAGCAGCTGCAAACAGCTTTTCGACTCATCTTCAGTTCCTTGAGGAGTTCTACAGGCAGATTCTTCCGGGAATCGATAATGAACTTCTTGAACTTTTGAATAATGTAACGACCCATGTTTATATGTCCAAGGATATTGATGAGTCAACGGATCTGAGTAAGCTGAAGCCTTCAGACTTCCCGACCTTCGATGACCTCATGGAAAGAGTGCTTGATGAGTATCAGACAACTGGAGAAGGACACCGTAAAGATCTTCTCGGAAAGCTCATCAACCATGTGGGCAAGTTTGCAACCGGCGGACGTAATTCACAGCTTTGGAACGGTGAAGCCACCATCAGCACAAACGAGAACTTTATCGTATTCAACTTCCAGTCGCTTCTTGCCAACAAAAACGGAACCATTGCGAACGCGCAGATGCTTCTCGTTCTCAAGTGGCTTGATAATGAGATCATCAAAAACCGTGAGTATAACATGAAGTACAATGCCCAGCGTAAGATCGTAATAGTTATCGATGAGGCTCACGTATTCATCGATTCCAAGTATCCCATCGCTCTTGATTTCATGTTCCAGCTTGCAAAGCGTATCCGTAAGTACAACGGTATGCAGATCGTCATTACACAGAACATCAAGGACTTTGTAGGTACGGAAGAACTTGCGAGAAAGTCCACTGCCATAATAAATGCCAGCCAGTACAGCTTCATCTTCCCTCTTGCTCCAAACGATATGGACGATCTGTGCAAGCTGTATGAAAAAGCCGGTGCCATCAATGAGACCGAGCAGGAAGACATCATCAATAACGGCAGGGGCCGCGCTTTCGTTATCACTTCACCCCAGGAGCGTACCGAGGTTGGAATCGTTGCTGCTGAGGGTATAGAAGAATTGTTTACAATGACCTGAAGATATATCCGGAGGTTTTTTAGAAATGAAAAAAGCGTTGTATGCGACAATAATGCTTACCGCCATAAGTGCACTTGCGGGATGCGGATCTTCACAGACCCAGACTGCGGATCAGGCACTTTCTGACGGAGTGCTTGTGGTTGGACTGAATGTGGCCGGTGACAGCAGCAGCTACGTGACTACGGATGCTGACGGTAATACGGTTTACGCAGGAGCAGAGATTGAGGTCTTGGACATTCTCAGAGACAATTATGAAGGCCTTGAGATCCAGTATGTATACGCAGACAGTCAGGCCCGGCTCACCCAGATGCTTTATGACGGACAGGTTGAACTTGCTGCGGGGAGTTTTACTTCACTTGATGCATATACATCCCAGTTCCTTCTTTCGGATAATTACACTTACGGCGGACTTTATCTGGTAGGAAACGGGAATGCGTATATCGATACACTTACACCTTATGCCGATGAGACTGTTGGTATATCCAATGCGATCCCTGTGGGAAATCTTTCCGAAGTACCCGGTATCGAGGTTGTTGTCCAGTCCCCTTATTCCGATATGAAGATGCTCTCATCCGATATAAAATCGGGGATTGCCATTGCAGGACTTGTAACAGAGAGAGAAGCCGCAGAACTGATGGATGACACTGAACTTTCCATCACCGAAGTTTGTGGCGGGCCCAGAGTGGGAAGAGTATTTTTGGCAAGACCCGGACAGGAGAGCCTGATCGGTGTTATCAACACAGCGATAAGTCTTCGCTATGACAATATTTCAAAATAAAAATGTTTGTTTCACTTTTGCTACGCCTGCAGATATATAATTGCGGTGTAAAGTGAAGACCGTGGTAGCCTGAAGGCTGACAGGGAGACGATTATGGCATATTTTGACAGCCCCAAGAACAGGGCACTATGGAAAAAAGAATTAGAGTCACTCCGGGCGGAGAGAGAAAGAAGAGCTGCTAACGGATTTAAACCCGTAGAAGAGGAAAAGGCGCCCGAGGTTGAAAAAGCAGTTGAGAGGAAAGGGTCAAAACTCATCAATCTTGAACAGCTTGAAGCTATCGAGCGCGAAGCCGGAGGGATCAAAAGAGTACGCAGACCTGAAGCCAAAGAAAGAGCTAAGGCAAGACAGGCAAGACGTGAACTTGAAAAGGGACAGAAAGTACCTGAGAAGAGCGGAAAACAACTGTGAAGAGATTTTTAATCCTTATAAGTTCTTTGTTGTCCGTAACGATGCTTTTGATATTGCCCTCCCATGAGGCATTTGCAGCACAGACAGAGGCAGTACTGGTTTCATCGGATAATGACGGATATACATATGCGATAAGCGGAGGCGGTACCTTTACTACTAACTGCAGGGACGGCGAGACGAAAAACTTTGTATATCTGGAGACGGATAACGAGACAAAGATCATCAGCGTCAAGAAAGACGGAGCCGAGATAGAGGATAAAGGCGGCTTTTACTACGACCCGGGAGTTTATGAACTGGTCGTTGAAAGCGGTGAGAGCAGATGCTCTTTCAGATTTACCATCAGTGATTCAAGCATCTCATTTCTGGATTCGTCATTCGGAACAAGTCAGGATTTTAATATCGTAAGAGAACCGGATGTTAATTTTTCATACGATTCATCAAGGGGACTTTACAGATACACGCTTCCTGACGGGGAATGGATAGAATGCAATGTTCCCCAAGGGGGATTTACAAGGAACGCGGTTACGATAAGATATTCGGACGGACTGTCATCCTTAAGCTCCTACAAGGACGGTGAGATCTACCTTTCGGAAAATACATCATATAAAGAAGCCGGAAGCTACAATGTCACCATATGGGATCTTGGAGCTTCAACCGAAGGCGGAGTCGCTTACAGGTTTGATTACTGCTTTAATATCTATCAAAGCTACGATATGAACATAAGCGTCATCAGAGCACCCGGAGGAATGCGTGTTAAGGCTGTTGAATATAACGGCGAATACGAAAAGGGCGAAGATGACAGAAAAGTGGTGATGCGAAAGGACGGAAGCTACCGCATCCGTTTTGAAGGAATAGGTGATCCGGGGGCGGTTTATTCCATGGAGCTGACCAGGGATACATCACCTCCGAAACTGATCTTTACTCCCGATTTTAAAAACGGGGATACGATAAATGAGGATCTGTATTTTGCCAGAAGTCCTGAAGTAAAGGACATGGTGATACACCGGGACGGAGTCCTTGTTGGTGCGGAAGCCGGCAGGATAACCGTGGTGGGACAGTATCTCATCGAAGTAAGCGATGAAGCGGGCAATACCAGAAGCTATGAATTCATCTTAAAGCCAGGCCTGCCGCTTCCGAAAAAACAGATGGTTATACTGCTTGTCATATTACTTGTTGTGGGAGTGGGAGTTTTTCTGCACGGCAGAAGAAATATGAAAGTATTATAATAAATAAATAAAAGAATAAACCAACATATTCCAAGGAGGAAACAAAATGAATTTAATGACACTGCTTAGCTCAAACCCTTTTGATGCCGCATCAAAGCCCATTGTTGATCTTATCAACAAGGCAACCGGTCCCCTTATTGCGATCGTTGTTGCTCTGGGATCCATTTACGCTGTATTTCTTGGTGTTAAGCTTGCCAAGGCAGAGGAGCCCCAGGACAAGATGAAGGCAAAGGGACAGCTTAAGAACGCGATCATCGGATTTATCCTTATCTTCGTTCTTATCGTTGTTCTCAACGTTGCAACCGGCCCTCTTGCAGACTGGATGAACCAGCAGGCAGGAACTTCCATCAATGTTACTTCAAAGTAATAGTCTGAAACCTTATCAGGAATGTTAATGAATAGGAACAAACCTGAAAAATCAATATCAAGGCGCAGTCTTCGCAGGCTGCGCCGAGTTTTACACATGTCAAAAAGGGTTCCGGCCCTGCTTTTTGCATGTGTTTTGTTTTTGTCCGGATGTAAATCCATCCTTGTCAGCGGAGACCTGAGCTTTACGGCATACGCGCCTGTTGAACCTTCGGGTGCGGGTGAGTATATCCATGATCTCGTTTATAAGGATGTGGATATGGGAAAATATAATATTGAGGGAACATCCGCTTTCTGGATGCCTCCTTATCATCTTAATCCCATCTATGTTGATAATTCCGGTATCGAAGAAAACAGTGACGCAGAGCCTGTTATGGCTGAATTCAATGCCATCGATTATAACAGAAGAACGGGACGCTTTGTTTATGCATACCTTACTCCTTACTTCGGTCCTCAAATGTCGGATAAAGTTAAGAGTGCGGGGGCACTTTTTGTTCCTGAGCAGGGTAACTCAAACGGTATAACGCTGCCCACACCTGCCGGGTCAAAGAAAGGCCCCGGCGGTTATGTGGAGACCATGATGCTGTATGAACCCGGCAGCGGAAATTATAAGGTCTTATTCAGCAAATATTTTAACGAGGATGAGTACAAGATCAACCAGCCCAAGCTTTTGACCGGCAAGGTTGAAGGTTCTGATGCGTATTTTATCTTTGATACCACGGACAAGATGGTAAGGATCTATGATATTACCGGAAAGCTTCTTTCCGCTTCTTCCTATGCGTCCATGATCGGATCCATGGAAGTAAGGCTGATAGAATCCCAGCAGTCCTGGAGCTTTGTCTGGAACTATCCGTACAGAAGAACCACAGTTACGGATGTTCAGATTGATGAAGATTTTTATGTTTATTTCACCATCCAGATCGAAGCATCCCGGAAGCCTTTTGATCAGGTCGACCAGCAGGCACAGGCCTGGATAGATGAGGGCACCGATGATTATGACGAGGATGATGATGACGATGAGGGAGAGGATCGTTATGAAGAGATAAATGATGTCGTATACATTAACGGCAGCTTTTCCACATTCAATCTTAATATCGGAGGAGAGGACTGCAGTCTCAAATTCCAGTCCAGTATAAAAGAAGAGGCTTTGAATAAGGCGATTGAAGGAGCGTCACTTTCTGCCGTTACCTTCAGCATTTCAGGATCACAGGCAGCATCTGCAAGAAGTGCCATTGCATCCGACAGAGAGTCGGCGGCAAAGGCCCGTGGAGAGGATACTACGGGAGTCGATTACTCCAAGGGAATATCTGATGAAGATGTCCTGTCCTATGCTGTGGCCATGGGATGGACCAATGGCGAAAAAACAAGACTTCATGATCTTTACAGTTCCGATGATTATTACAAGACCCTTGAGAGATATTGGGAAGTGATAGGGGATGATATAAACAAGGGCTATACAATATTCGACACATCCGGTCTTCTGGACGAGGGAATCGAACTGTACTATGCTCTGAGCGGAGTGCCTGATGTAAGAAACGGATACATCGTGCTTCCTGACGGTAATTCCGTAAAATTCCAAAATCCCGTTGATAACTCCCTGATGCCCATTAGCTGGAGTACAGGTGCCATGAGGACCATGTTCTATATGAACTTCAATATGGATCTGCGTCAGAGGCATTCGACTCTTGCTTCGTTTCTTGCATCCAGGAGCGTTACGTCTTCGGATGTAAATTCAGACTTCCCCAAGTATCTGTTTATGTCTGACGGCGAATATGAGAGGCTGATCAAGTCACACGAATCATCACTGATCTCTTCCGGTAATCTTCTCGGATATTTTTCAAGATACGGGGACACCGTTTATTATCCCTGGCTTACTCCGGGAAATTACACCAAGGATGTCTACGATACTTCATTCCCTCTTCTTCGCAGGGTGAGTGAATCTCCCTATGAGATGTACGCAGAATCGACGCAAAAAGGCGATGACGGATTCTATTACTATAATGATCCCTACAGGAGCAATAACGCAGGCAAGCCGGACAGACTGTTAAAAGACGGATATCCCACTGTAATGGTGTACGGTGCGGAGGAATATAACAGCGGTAAGTCCTACGGAAAATATATGCCCGTTCTTATAATGAGGGGCTATAACAGTTATGACAACATGGTATATCCTCTTCCCAGAATGGATGTGGTTGATGTGACTCAGACTGAGGTCACGCTTCCGATAAATGTAACCTATGGAAATGCGGAAATAAACCTTGAGGTGCTCAAATGTAATGTTGAACTCCCCACCAAGTACCGTATGGTATTTCCTGAAGGCGCACAGATCAGCTGCAGCGGAAATATATGGCCCAATGATGCAGTGAAGGCTGTTGAAGGTTTGGGCTGCGTTACCTACGGCAGATCTTCGAGATATTACAGACTCTATGATGATATGTCAAAGAGCTGGTACAGCTTCTACTATGGACTTCCCTTTGCCGGACATGAGAAATGGTTCATTACATCTAAGCAGGATGCGGCAAGCGGTTCAACGGTATCGTATTATCCTTATCTTATGGACGAAGCGCCCCATTCATATATCCGCCAGATGAGAAACAAAATGGATGGCAAAATATTCGACCAGTGGGCAATAGGCACTGCCACGGACGCAGGAACATATACCGCGGCGGATGGCACGAAGATGGTGGTGCTCTTTACGGATAAAGGCATGAGGGAATACCTTTTTGACGGAAACAGGTACTACGCATACCATGATGCATTTTTCGATGATATCAGGACCACATCCGGATACGGCCTTAGCGTTGATGAGAGTTCAAAACAGGAAAACAGTACTGTGACCGAAGAAGTCAACGAGCAGGCACTTAATCAGGAACTTAAGTATTCCTTTATGTCAGATAATGTATGTCCGTATTCCACTACACAGTTCATGGTCTTCCAGAACGACAGCGGAATAAAACTGTACGATATGGCGGGAGAGACTCTCATGCCTCTTCTGACAGGCCATTATTACAGAATCTATGATACGGATCAGCCCGGAGTGTATACGGTATTGGGTTTCCAGACCGGAGAATATGAGTACACTGCATCCGATATTGCGATGGCAAAGTTCTATACCATCAACCTGGGGAATCTTATCGAAAAGAAGAGCAGTGAGAATATCAATACATATCTTGACGGCCTTAGGGATTACTATCTGTCCGCAACGCACAGTATCCGTTATGTGAAAAAAGAGGGCGAGACTGAAGGAACCTATGAGATAGTCGATCCCAATCCCGAGGATAAGGATTATTCCAGAGCCTGCAGGCTCTTTACCGGTTCGGATACGGATACACTGAATGAACTTTCGGCCATCTGTACGGAATACAGCATTACTCCTACAAAGGAAATGCAGGATCATGCACTTGAACTTGTTAAAAATATCAGACTTCAGAGACAGGCTCTCAATGATTATTATGAACTGATCGGACTTCAGATGCCGGGAGGAAATCTCCCTGACAGCTGGCAGTACCTGAAGTATGAAAGCTCTGTATTTACCGCATCCTACGAGGGCATGCTTGAAGTCATGCTGGTTGAGATGGTTCTTTCCGATGAATATCTTGATCCGAAGATATCCCATTATATTAACGGAATGACCATAGGCTTTACTCCCGAAGGCACATTAAGCGAAGAGTATGCCGAATACAGAAGACAGTACAGGGAATGGCAGAAGACCAGGCTTGAAACAGAACAGCTTGTGGGAACAGGCGACGGAGCTGTGGATATTCAGGGAATGGATTCACAGACCCTTCAGGATACCATTATCGATCTGTACAAGCAGAGAGATAATGCCGACGATATGGCAGCAATATCCCAGATGGAGTTCTATAAATCCGTACTTGGTGACATTAAAAGTGCGTACGAAGAAAGAAATGATGTGCTCCCTATGTCAGGGTTTAGTGAGAATGATGTGCAGGAGAACAGCTGGGATACATTCATGAACAACCTGTTTGTGAGGATCAGCCCTGACTACGGACAGGATGCCGTTTCCAAGATGAAGGACAGCGGATATGAGCTTTTCTATACCATATCGCTTCTTCCCAAGGGAGATAAAGATACTGATATCCTGCCCTGGGGAAAGACCGAACTTTATGCTGACATCGCAGCCTGCAGATATGACTGGCAGCTTGAGGAGGTCATCGTTAAGTATACCCTGAAGACCGCCGCATATCATGACAATGACACTTTCCAGAGGGCATGGATGGAATACAGATCAGGATCCTATGATGACCTTGATGCCCAGGAGGCAGCATTCAAGAGAAGTCCCTGCTATGGCATCATTGCGGGACTGAAGGATAAAGCTCTTCAGTCCGGACTTGGAACAGACTGGGAAAATGCCGTGGAGGATGTTTTAAGAAAGGCCGGAAACGCCGCATATGTCGGAGGGTGATCCCGAGATCTTTATTCGGAATTATATAGTGATGAATTGAAATAAGGAGCTGATTATGATGATACTGACAAGTGAACCGGCAACGGAAAAAACTATTTCTCTTATGGATTCCCTTGTAAAACAGCTTGCGGGAATAAAATTTGAAGGCGTGATCATGTATGCCGTTCTTATGCTCGTGGCCGGATATATATGCCTCGAGGGATACGGTATCTACAAGGCAGCCCTGGGAGTCATCGGTTTTGCGGTGGGATACAGCCACATGCATTCCATTCTCGGATATCTGAACATTACAGTCCAGGATAAGTACATGCTGCTGACACAGGTCATTGTGGGACTTATATGCGCAGGTATTGCATGGACCGTACTTAAGGCGGGAATATTCATTGCCGTGTATCATTTTGTCCAGACCAATTTTTCCGCCATGCTGGTTGCTGCACTTGCCGAGAAGGCAAATATTCCACAGATCATATATCCGATCTTTGCGGCACTTGCAGGAATTGCCATAGCGGCATTCATTGCATACGTTGCCACCAAGGCTGAGCGTCTGGTTGTTGTGGCGGTAACCGCAGCGGTAGGCGGATTTGCGGCAGTGGGATTCTTCATGGAAATGATCCCCGTGTTCCCTGTTGATATAATCTTTTTGACAAGGATACCCGCGACGGTATGGGTGTTTGCAAAGATCTTCATGTCAGCAGCAGGATTCCTTGTTCAGGGTCCCACAGAATCAAAGTAATGATAAAATAGTTTGATGATCTGGATGGTAAGATAATGGAACCGGTATACATGGGGCTTTTTGCAAAGCTCTTCAAAAAAGTATATGAAGCGGTCATACAGCCTGTCATGAATTTCCTGATAGGGCTGTTTAAGTCCATCTTTTCGTGGGTGTTTGAGAATCTTCTCAAACCCCTGCTTCTTAATGTTATTTTCCCTGTTTTAAAGTCCGTTGCATCCATGATCATGGACGTATTTTCGGTATTTCTCTTTGATCTGTATACCATGATCCTTAAGATGATCGAATACGTCATACATATATTTTATGTTTTCAGCGGTATAGAGAATGTTACCTATGACGGTGCGGAGTGCACCCTGATGGAAGCACTGTTCTATTCCCCCACGATTCAGAAGGCTGCCTGGATAGTAATGGCCATCGGTTTTGTCCTTATACTTATGTTTACAATCCTTGAAGTTTCAAGGTCTGTGCTGGATCTTGGAAATGAGGTTTCAAGACCCGTGGTCAAGGTACTCCATTCCACCTTCAACAGCTTCATAAAAATGATAATGATACCTTTTGTCTGTCTGTTCCTTGTGACCTTGTCCGGAACGGTTCTTAAGAGTATCAGTACCGGAATAGAGGCTGTTGCCATAAATGATGAAAATGTTGGTACAAAGACCAGTATCCCCAGGATAATATTCAGCATTACGACACTTGATGCCGCGCTCAACCCCAGATATAACATTTCTGCAAGAGGTGACAGGGCTGAGGATATCGGAATGACTGACGCAGTACGTGCTCCCTTCTATTATTCCGACTATAAGGGCGAAGGCGGATCTAAAAATTATCTGTCCTATGATGTTGTATGTAAGACATTTGAGTACAAGGATATCGACTACGCGCTGGGACTTATTTTGTCGCTTCTTATGCTTTACATTCTGGTATCCTGCGCATTTAAATTCATTGCCCGTATAGTGAATGTGATCATACTCTATGTTGTCTCACCGCTTTTTGCGGCGACGATACCAAGGGATGAAGGCAAGATGTATGAAAGCTGGAAGGACCGTTTTGTGGGAGAACTCTTCGTAGGCTACGGAACCGTTATTTCCATGCAGATCTATCTTCTCATCATTCCGTATATCATGGATGAAAAACTGACCTTCGGAGAAGGAACCATAGAAGCGAACGCGCTTATCAGAGTATTTTTCCTTGTGGGAGGAGCATACACTGTTCTGAAGGCAGGCCCCATCATTACCGGATTCATATCACAGTCTGCGGCGACAGGAGAAAACCAAAATCAGGCAGTTGGAGGAATGGTTGCCATGCAGGCCGGAGGAGGAGCCCTGTCTGCAGCAAAGACTGCAGGACGCCTTGGAGGCCGGCTTGGCGGGAAGGCACTTGGTACGCTTAAAGGAAATCCCTATAAAAAGCTTGATAAAAAAGGTAACGAAGTTCACGACGGAAATCTTAAGCAGCATTCATTTCTTGGCGGCCGTTTCACAATGACATACGACAAGGATGGCAAGGGTCACTTCGGAATGAATATGGGCAAGCATTTCAGATTCGGAATGCAGAAGGATGGAACATATAAGAGAAACATCTTCGGCTTTTCCAAGAAGTGGGATGAAAAAGGAAACCTTAAATCCAAGAGCGTTCCCTTTGTCAAATGGAAAGCTGATTCCGAAGGCAATATGCATGTGTCGAAGATTGCCCTCAGCGAAGGACTTCAGATGAAACGTGCTGAGAAGATCACGAAAGATGAGAACGGTAATCAGCATGTAACATACGGGGATATGTATGTATCCAACTTCTCTCCTCTGGGAATTGAAAGAAGCCATGATACAAAAACCGGAGAAGTTCATCTTGACTCTGTAAACATAGGCGGAATGAGCATCTATGAGCGCGTAGTAGAGCCGGATGATCCGGACGATACTAAAGATGGGCAATAATACTAAGGGCTTTTGGTGCAATGGAACTGGAAAGACCTGATGTTCAGGATGAAAAAACAGTAGAAACAAAAAAACGTCGAAAAGGCAATCCCTTAAAAGGAAAAGAAGTCCCGCTGAAAATATATGTGCTGCGCATGATGATCTCGCTTAGCCTGGGACTTTTGATCATATTTTTAGTATATCTGTTCTTTTCAAGGGCCAAGGAGATCATAAGATTTTCCTATGATGAGGCACAGCTTATCGCACATTTTGCTTCTGAAGACATAGCAGAAGATAAAGAGGCAGCAGATTTTGTCAGAAAAGTTTCGCAGGTAGTTCCTTCCGGGGAATGGAGGGAGACCGTTTCATACAAAGCGGATGAACAGGTGGTTGCACTTTCAAGATATGATCATATTGCAGCCGAGCCCGAATACTCAAAACTTAACGAAAAACTGAATGCTGTTAAAAGTACCTGTAAGTATGTGGATGATCTGTATATTGTTATCTATGACCCGGAGTCGGAACTGAGCCTTGTGGCTGCAAGCTCCGGCGGAAGCCTTCCTGTGGGAAACATGCTGAGGATCGAAGGATGGGAAAAAGACGATATATATCACACCGCCCATGCCCTTCTTGATGGTTGGATGGATGGAGACGGATCCGATGCATATGTTGTGGCATATTTTGGATCCGAGGGACTCTTTGAAAGAGAGTTCAGGGGACTTATCCCGACTATTATCATTTCTCTTTTGGTCATGATCGCCTTAAGTGCAAAAGTATATTCCCGCCTGCTGAAAGAAGAAAAGAAAAGGGAAGAAAATCCGGAATAAAAAACACCACCTTTAAAGGTGGTGTTTTCTGATTTAAGACAGGTTATCTTCCGGCCTTGAGCTGTTCTGCGTCTTTGTTTAATTCATCAACAAGGCTGTTGATCACTGCAACGATCTCCTGGTTCTTTCTGCTTGCTTCGTATGTTCCGGTGGCATGAGCCGTTACTTCTTCGGTGACTGCCGAGGCTGTCTGGATGCTGTTTACAATCTCCTCATTGGCTGCTGCAAGCTTTCCTACGATCTGATCAAGATCGGATGTGTGCTTTTTAATGATATCAACGGTTCCGGATATCTGATCAAAGCTCTCGGCTGTTTCTACGGCACATTTGCTTTCTTCCTCACCTGCTTTAAGAAGCTTCTCAATTGTATCAACCATATTTCCGACCTGGGATACAACGCCGTTGATGAGCTTTGTGATATTCTCGGTTGCTTCCGTGGTCTGACCTGCAAGATTTGAGATTTCAGTAGCAACGACCGCAAATCCTCTTCCTGCTTCACCTGCTCTTGCAGCCTCTATGGAAGCGTTAAGGGCAAGAAGCCTTGTCTGTGATGCTACATTTGTGATTATGTCGGTGATGGAATTCATCTCCTCGGTGGTCTTCTTGAAAGTATCAAGGACCTGCTTAACATCATTTCCGGCTGCATCGACTTCTTTGGTTAGATTTGTCATGCGGCTGATATTTTTTTGTCCGTTGTCAACTGCCTGAGCTGCAACTTCAACATTCTCGGTAATGATGTTTGAAGAATTTTCAACATTTCCGATATGGTCCGAGATGTCATTAGTCTGTTCCAGCTGTTCCTGTGCGGCATTGGCAGATTCGTTTGTTCCCTGGGTTACCTGTTCCATGGAATCTATCGTTGAATCGATGGAATCCTTCAGGGTGTTCATTTCAGAAGAGAGCTTTTCTGCGGTATCGGAGACCTTGTCTGAAACGTTCAGGATGTTCTGGAGCATATCGCTTGTCTGCTTGTTGATTCCCTCAAGCTTTTCTGAACGCATGATCTGGAAAGTATGATTTGTTCTGCTTACAAGGATCAGATAGATGATGATCAACACAGTTACAAGTCCCTGAATCTCAGCCGTTGCGGAGTTGGGCATGATTCCCGCCTTGAATTCGATAACTATCGCAATGATATTAACTATTACAACGCCAATGCTTATGGATGTTATGTATTTTACGTCGTCATAGAGGCTGATGATGATCAGCATGGGGATAACATATGTAAATACCAGAAGATTTGCCGTGGTCATGAGAACATATGTATACATGATCGCATAGCCTATTCCGACAACATGCTTTACTATTGAGGATGCATTATCCTGACTGTAGATAAACCATCCGATAACATTGGGCAGAATGTTGAGGATTATTACGACTGCAACATATCCTGCGGAACGGGTCTGCTTAAATATCTCAAGCAGATACGCAAGGCAAATGATGGAACAGATCGCTGTCATTGCCTGCAGCGCTCTTTTGTTTGCAAGAGCAAGTTCGAAAATATTTGTCTGTTCGTTTTGCTTCTCGTTCATGATGAGTACTCCTTTTGCATCACGTGGTAAACATTTGCGTTTTCCGGATAGACCGGATATACATATTTTACCAAAAAACGGCCCGAATAACATTAAAAAACTCTTAAATAAGGAAGATATATCATTTGAAAGCATATATAAAAGAATATATAATTGATGTATATAGTTCATATACAGAGAAATGATACATTCTGCCGACTTTTTCAAAGATGATATAAGGAACGGATTCTATGTGCCCACTGCCGTTAAAATGGCGTGGGCTTCATGTCTTGATGTTCTTGGTGAAATAGACCGTATATGCAAAAAATATGATATTGCATATTTTGCAGACTGGGGAACTTTTCTCGGCGCTGTAAGGCATGGAGGATTCGTGCCTTGGGACGATGATCTTGATATATGCATGAAACGTGACGATTATGTCAGATTTCGTGAAGTTGCCGATGAAGAGCTTCCAAGCCATTATGATGTTCATGATTATGAAAGACATGAAGATCATTGGATGTTTTTGACGAGGATCGTTAACAACAAGCGAATGAATTTCGATGTTTCTTATATGAAGGAACATTACAATTTTCCCTATCTTGCCGGTGTTGATATTTTTGTGAAGGATTATCTTTACGAAGATGAAGAAAAAGAGCAGGAAAGAGAAAAGAGGATAATGAATGTTCTTGCCGTTGCCGAAGGCATTATCAGCGGCAGCATGTCGGATGAAGCCCTGAAAAAATGTCTGGGAGATCTGACGTTAAAATATAATATCTCTTTTCCTTCAAAAATACGGAGCAGGGAGACTTCGGTCATGCTCTATAAGCTTGCCGAAAAAATGATGTCCGAGGTCAGCCCGGAAGAAACCTCCCGCATAGGGCAGATCTATCCTTTCCTCCTTATGGGATCCACCGGCAGGATCGAAGAAAAAAAGTCTTACGATAATTCCGTAAGGATCCCGTTTGAAGATACTTCCATACCCGTGCCTGCCGAATATTCCAAACTGCTTACTTCAAGATACGGAAGCTATTTTACGGTACGCAAGGTGTGGAGCGGTCACGTATATCCTTTTTATGAGACCCAGAAAGCAGAGATGGAAAGGCTTTTGGGTGCTCCTCTTCCGGCATTTACATTTGATAAGTCCATGCTGGAAAAAAATAAGAAAGAAGATGAAAACTCTCTCAGGGTTCTTGCATCAGAATGCATGAGCGAGTTTGATTCAAAAATAAAAAGTATCGCACGCGCTGCATCATCGGGTGATGCAAAGGCTCTTTCAACGGATGCACAGGATCTTTTGCAACTTGCATCGGATCTCATAACTTTGATCCGTCAGGTTAAAGGAGAAGGAAAAGCTGATGCGGATAACTGCATTTCGGCAATCCTGAAAATGTGTAACGAAGTAAGTAATGCGCTTCAGCTTTGCGTGAGGGGAGAAAAAGCCGATACTGAAGCTGTGACCTGCAGCTTTTCTGAAACTTTTGATGCAATGGGAAAATTAATAAAAAGGCGCGAGGTTTTGTTTGTCGCAACAGATCCCGTGCGGTTTTACGGTTTTCTTGAAGCATATAAAGAAGAGTGTGTGAGGGATGATACCGATATATATGTGGTTCCTCTTCCCGTTTTTGTAAAAGATCCTCTGGGGCAGATCATGACAAGCGAAGAGGAAGCGACTTCTTCCATCGATTATGAGGCATATGAGGAGTTTGTAAAAAGTGAGCATTTGTGCGAATATTATGTGTATGAACCTTCGCTTCACTGTCCTGATGTGATATATATTCAGGATCCGTATGACAGGGAAAATCCGCTGCTTACACTGCCTCCGCTATATTATGCTGAGAACCTGAAAAAATATACTGACAGACTTGTCTTTATTCCTTTTGGAAGGACGTCTGATTTCGGCCCTGATGATGTAACGGATGTATGTAACATGAAACACTACGTCACTGCGCCCGGTATCGTATATGCCGATGAGATAAGGATATGGTCTGAAGCGATAAAGGATATGTATGTAAAATGTCTTACGGATTTTGCCGGAAAGGATACGGAGGACATTTGGAAAGAAAGGATAAAGGTGATAAAGATGCCTGAGAATTCATCAGAAAATAACTCAAAAAAGAAGATCCTGTACTGCATCGGAGCCAATGAAATGTTTGAGTACGGAGAAAAAGTTGCTGATGCTCTTTTGGACAGATTCAAAACGTTTGTTGATGCAAGTGAAGGCATAGATGTGGGAGTTACTATTTTTCCCGAGGACAGGAAAGAATGGAGTAATGCAAATTCCAAAACTGCATCAAAAGTATTCAAGGCCATCGATGATGCAACACATAAGGAAAACATCGAATTGATAACAGCGGACGGAAGAAGCTACGAAGAGGTTGCTTCCGGATATGATGCATACTACGGAAGCCCGTCTCCGTATGTTCTGATGTTTACAGAAGCCAAGAAGCCGGCAATGCTTTCTAATTATTCCGTAACATGTAATGAATAAATATGCTGACACGGTGCCCGGGATGCAACTGCATTACCGGGCACTTATATGAATATGAAACTATACGAAAGAAACAGCTACTTAAAAGAATATGTCACAACTGTCACTAAATGTTTTTCTGACGGCGACAAGATATATGTATGTTTAAAGGATACTATCTTTTTTCCCGAAGAGGGAGGCCAGAACGCTGATACGGGATCGTTGTCATATGAAGGAAAAACGTTAAAGATACTTCACGGAGAGGTGACTGGTTCGATAGATTCGGGCATCAGATATCTTGTTGATGCTCCGGTTGATGAAGGAACGGAAGTTACATGCGTGCTCGACTGGAAAGATAGATTTGACAGGATGCAGAATCACAGCGGTGAGCACATCCTTTCCGGGATCATTCACAACATATACGGATATGATAATATCGGATTTCATTTAAGCGATGACGATTATGTCACATTGACGGTGAACGGAAAACTAAATGATGAACAGATAGATGATCTCGAAAGAAAAGCCAATCAGGCCGTATATGACAATCTGCCCATAACAGATTCTTATCCTTCTATAGAAGAGATCAGGAATATTTCATATAGAAGTAAGATAGAAATAGAAGGTCAGATAAGACTTATTACCATAGGTGATAAGGATTCACCTCTTGATGTATGCGCATGCTGTGCACCTCACGTTAAAAGCACGGGAGAGATAGGCGTCATCAAAGTATTCTCACACGCATCATCAAAAGGAGGAACGCAGCTTTCCATATTGTGCGGAAGAAGAGCACTGGAACTGATGACAATAAGACTTGACGAACTGGATCTTATTGCAAGGTCATTTTCGACTCATACGGATAATGTTCCGGACATGATCGAAAAACTTAAAAGTGATAATGCACTTCTCAAGGTAAGGCTTGGGGAGATCGCAGAGGATACGATAATAAAAAGCATTGAAACATCCGGCAAAAGATGTGTGTTTACGGATATAGAACTAAGCCCTGTGAGCATGAAAAATATCTATAATCATTTGACATCAAATTATGACGGGTATGTCGGATTGTTTGTGGGAGATGATACAAGCGGCTACAGGTATAATGCAGGCAGCAGGGACAGGGATTCAAAAGAACTTGTACTCCTTATGAAAGATGCACTTAATGCAAAAGGCGGAGGATCTTCCGAAATGATCAGTGGAAGACTGGATGCCGCAAAGAACGAGATAGAAGCATTCTGGAATGGTATCGGATAATACAAAAACAGATATTAAAACCATAAAATTAATATTCCATAGGGATCCGGATGTCGAAAAAAGCCCGTAAACAGGGCTTTTTTCAATGTTTTTAAAAAAAACAAAAATTTTTAAAAAAAGTTGTTGACTTTGAAATTGCCCTGTGATATCTTAATAAAGCTGT
>ODAI012757199.1_pt1 | contig 25615 bp, 28 predicted proteins | sample 1539321 | NCBI WGS metagenome assembly ODAI01 (sample SAMN02144231, study PRJEB22623) | gut metagenome | biome: sheep rumen | host: Ovis aries | place: New Zealand
CAGACCGCCATAGACCATCGTCACGACCTCGAGCATCTTGTCGTCAGTGATGCGACGCCCGCCAACCATTCGGCTCTCGATGCCCATGCTGGCAGCCATCGAAGTTGCCAATCGGCCGCCACCATGAACCAGAACCTTGCGGCCCTGCATCGCAGCAAACTGACTCAACAACGAAGCAAGCGAAACGGCATCCTCAACGACACCGCCTCCTACCTTTATTATATTAAGTCTTTCCATCATCTTCTTTAGTTCGCACTTCTGTATTTGTCCTCGTCTTTGTCTTCAAGCATCGAGAGATAACTGTTGAAGCGACTCTCGGCAATGTCTCCTGCAGCAACGGCTTGCAACACAGCGCAACCGGGCTCGTGCGTATGCGTGCAATTGCCGAAACGACAATCTTCCGATGTCCTGAATATCTCGCGAAAGTAGTGCGACACCTCCTCGCGCTCCATATCAAACGTACCGAAGCCTTTGATTCCCGGCGTGTCAATCAAGGCACCTCCCTGGGGCAAGAAGAACATCTGGGAGAAAGTCGTGGTGTGCATGCCTGAATCGTGAGCCACACTAATCTCGGCAGTCTTTGCGTCGGCATCTGGCACAAGCAGGTTGAGCAAAGTGCTCTTGCCCACGCCACTGTTGCCGCTGAGCAACGTCGTCTTGCCTTGAAGTTCAGCCCGCAACGCGTCGATGCCATCGCCCTTCTCTGCCGAGCACGTCAGGCAAGTATAGCCGATGCTCCGATAGAGAGCAACAAGTCCTGCCAGTTGCTTCTGTTCAGCCTCATCATAGAGGTCCGTCTTATTGAAGACAAGGAGCACAGGAACCCGATAGGCCTCTGCACTCGCCAGGAAACGGTCGATGAAAGTCGTGCTCGTCTCTGGGTGCGCAATCGTCACCACAAGTGCAGCCATATCGACATTGGCAGCAATAATGTGGCTCTGCTTCGACAGGTTGGAAGCTCGACGGATGATGTAGTTACGGCGGTCCTCGATGTCCTCTATCAACGCCGTTTGCCCGTCAGGACTTGGCATAATAGTCACCACATCGCCCACGGCAACAGGATTTGTGCTCCTGATGCCCTTAAGGCGAAATGTTCCCTTAACTTTGCAGTCGAACAGTTGGCCATCGTCTGTCCTGACGGTGTACCAACTGCCCGTATTCCTGATGACAAGACCGCGCATTTAGACGGTCATGATTTCCTTTTCCTTGGCAGCAAGCAGTTCGTCAACCTTCTTGATGAACTTGTCGTGCATTTTCTGCATGTCGGCTTCTGCATCCTTCTCCAAGTCCTCGGACAGGCCTTCCTTGATGCTCTTCTTGAGCTTCTCGATGATATCTCGGCGAGTGTTGCGGATGCTCACCTTGGCTTGCTCGCCCTCCTTGCCACACTGCTTGGCAAGCTGCTTACGGCGCTCCTCTGTCAAAGGAGGAATGCCCAGGCGAATAATCTCGCCATTGTTCTCGGGCGTAATGCCTACGTTGCTGTCCATGATAGCCTTCTCGATGGGACGGAACATATTCTTGTCCCAAGGCTTGATGGCAATAGTGCGTGCATCAGGCGTATTGACGGCTGCCACCTGATTCAGGGGAACCATGCTGCCATAGCTGTCCACACGAATGCCGTCAAGAATCTTCACATTTGCTTTTCCGGCACGAATATGTGCCAAAGCCTCCTCGAGGTACATCACGGCCTCTTCCATTTTCTCCTCAGCCTTGCCGAGGATTTCCTTTACTTCTACCATATTCTCTTCTTTTTAATAATATATAATGTACATTTAAGTGCTTTTGTTTAGCAAAAGTAGTGATTTTTTGTTAAAAACGCAGCGTTTGGAAATGTTATTTGCTCAAAAATGTCTATATTTGTCCCGTAGAATGCAAAAAAGTATGGGAATTGATGCTCGCATAGACGAATTACTTGCAAATCTTGAGCCAATCACCTTGGATCAGATGAAGGAGATTCGTCTTATGAATCGCACGGACACCAAGTTCGTGACGAACAAGGAAACCCTTGCACGCCTACTGGAGCTTGCGCAGGGGAAGTACTATGCACAGTTCCATTGCGATGCTAAGATTGCAAACTACATGACAACCTATTGGGACACGGACACGTATCGCTTCTATATGGAGCACCACAACGAACGGGTTCCCAGACAGAAGGTCCGCGTCAGGACTTACATGGACAGCAACGACACTTTCCTCGAGGTCAAGACAAAGAACAATCATGGCCGCACAAAGAAGAAACGCGTCGCTGTGCCGGGACAAGAGATAACAGGCGAGAACGGCAACGAAGAGTTCCTGCAGGAGAGGGTGCACCTCGGCTTGGCAGACATCCATCCTACGGTTCGCAACCAGTTCCATCGCATCACGCTCGTCAACTATGGCAAGACAGAACGTCTGACCATCGACTACGACGTGCACTTCCACAACTACGAGACAGGGAGGGATGCTAATGTCGGCCCCCTCGTCATCATCGAGCTCAAGCGCGATGGCAACGTCTATAGTCCCGTTCTCGACATCCTTAGGGAACTTCGCATCAAGCCAAGCGGCTTCAGCAAGTACTGCATCGGCTCCGTCATGACGAACAAAGGGCTGAAGCAGAACCTCTTCAAAACACGTCTGGTCAAGCTAAGCAGGCTGGCAGGACATAAGTTGCAAGTCGATTGAAAACAAAAGGAAACTAAACAAATATCATTCATATGGAATATCTAAACGACCTTAACTATCAACTGGGTAATCTGATAGGCTTAACGCTCTTCGATCCCCAACACTTCATCTCACTGGTGATGCGCTTCGTCATCAATCTGATTGTGGTGACCATCATAGCACGTTGCTTCTACTATCCTCGCAGCCGACGTCGCGACTATATGTTCATCTTCATCCTAATGTCCGTAAGCATCTTCCTTTTGGTTAGCCTGATGGAAGGCGACGGCATGAACCTCGGTGCTGCAATGGGACTGTTTGCCATCTTCGGCATCATGCGCTTCCGCACGGAGGCCGTCCCCATTCGCGAGATGACATACCTCTTCATGCTTATTGCCGTGAGTGTCGTCAACGCCCTCAGCCGTGCCGAGTATCATCCTAAGGCAGACTACTGGGACGGCTTCGGTTTGGTGACCATTGTCTTCGTCAACCTTGTCTTCCTGGGTATGGCATGGTTCTTCGAGAGTAGCAGACTGGTCAGCTCTAACTGCAGCAAGTACATTCTTTACGATAACATCTCCCTCATCACTCCAGACAAGCGCGAAGAGTTGAAGGCCGACTTGGAGAAGCGCACAGGTCTGAAGATAGAGCGAATGGAAGTAGGCACCATAGACTTCCTGAAGGACTCGTGCATGATTCGCATCTTCTATGACTATCCCTTAGACCGTGGCAACAGCATAGAGGAGATGATTAAAATGCCACGCACATGAAACTGCGTCAAACGACACTTGCACTCTTGTTGCTTCTTGTGGCTCCCCTGATGGCTCAGGAAAGCAACGACGAAGCCGGCATCTGGTCTGAGATTGGCATCGAGAAAGCCATTACGAAGAAATGGGATGTGGGACTCGACATGGAGTATCGTGCGCAGAACAAGGCCCGCGTCTCTGTCGGGCTTGGCACGAGCTATAAGGTGAACAAGTATCTTAAGTTTGGCCTGAGTTACAGTTTTCTCTATTCTTGCAAAGCAGACAAGTATAAAGACAAGAGTGAAGGTGAAGTCGGTGCAGATTACTGGAAGATTGGTCACAACTTCACGCCCGAGTATTGGTACCCGCGCCATCGTTTCAATGTCGAGGCGACAGGCAGCATCAAGTTAATGAACTGGCTCAAGATTTCCCTTCGTGAGCGTTATCAGCTGACATATGCCGGGGAACGGACTTATGATAAGTATGTTTATCGCGAAGATTGGAGCATGCAGCCACAATATATAATAGACGGATGGGATTGGATTTACATAGGAGACGTTGCTGAGATGAATGGTGACCCTACCGACGAATGGAGAGTTGAAACGAAACCAGCATACACCGACCAGGTGCTACGTTCGCGCCTCAAGTTCGAGTATGACAAGAAGCGTTGCCCTTACTCGCCTTTTGTATCGGCAGAGTTCCACAACAGTGTCAGCGTTGGCGACCACATGCTCTTGCAGAAGATACGCACTGCCGTCGGATGCTCCTACAAGTTCCGCAAGCATAATGAGGTGTCGCTGGCATACATCATTACCTTCGACATGTTCGACACAGAAGAAAACACGACTACATTAGAGACCGAAACCATACGCCTGCACGACAGGATGCATACTATTAACATCGGCTACAAATACAGCTTCTGATAACTACAATTGCACAATCACTTAATCACCAATAGCATTATGAAGACAAAGAACATTTTAGCAGCAATGCTGCTCATGATTGGCACGAGCCTGATGGCAGAGAACTATCTTACTGTCACTTACAGTGGCACAACAGACAACTTCTCCTTGCCCACCGTTCAGAGGATTACGTTCCTGGACGATTATGTCAAGGTAACAACCACCGAATGCGAGGCGCTCTTCCCCATCTCTATTATCGAGAAGATTTCCTTCACCGATTCTCCTGATGCCATCAATGCTTTGCCTGAGCAGGCAGAGAACCTTACCTTCAAGAACGGCACCCTTGCTGTCAAGGGCGACGGACTGCTCTGCATCTATGGCTCAAATGGCGCTCTCGTCAACATTGCCAATGTCAAGGAAGGTGCCAACATCAGCCTCAAGAATCTTCCCGCAGGCGTGTATGTTGTGAAAATGGGGGACAAGACCATCAAGGTGAGGAAGTAAAAACTGCCTCTCCGGATAGAGGCTCTTTTACCAGAAACACATCACAAACAGGATGATAATGAGAAGACTTTTCATTATGGGCATGTCTATGCTCTATGCCTTTGCTATGCAGGCACAAGAGCAGATTCGTGTATGGAAGGAGGGCGAGAGCAAACGCTTCCGCACCTCGGAACTCGTGTTCTCCGAGGACGGCACGTCTTTCCAAGTGAACGACTCTACCTACGACTGTGCCCAAATAGACAGCATCACCGTAGTTCATACTGTCACCGTTACTTTCGATGGCGACACGGCATATGTTGACCTTGGGCATGCTCCGAATGTTACGGATACAATTCAAGGCGCGCACGTCAAGCTGATTAGCACCGACACGAAGAACGAGTTGGAGTTTGTGCTGCAGGGAGAGAGCACGCATGGTTCGTTGTATTACGACGGGCCGCTCAAGTGTAGGTTCTACCTGAATGGGCTCAACCTCACGAGCGACCAGGGTGCTGCCATCGACATCAAATGCGGCAAGCGCGTTGACCTGATTCTGAACGAAGGCACGGAGAATTTCCTTGCCGATGCAGCAGGTGGCGACCAGAAGGCTGCCCTGTATTGCAAGGGCCACCTCGAGGTTTCGGGTGGCGGCGCGCTCACCGTCTCTGGCAATGCCAAGCATGGTATCGCCACGAAGGAGTACATGGAGATAAAGAAGAGCACGGGCAGCATCACGGTCAACAAAGCGGTGTCTGATGCCATGCATATCGGGCAGTACTTCTTGATGAGCGGCGGCACAGTGACGCTAAGCAAGCAAAAGGGCGACGGGCTGCAGGTGGAAATCCTGACAGACGTCACGGAAAGCGGTGACACCATTCCGGACCCCGACAAGGAGGACAACGGACAGTTGTTCATCCGCGGCGGGTTGCTCACCGTAACAGCTGAAGAGGACCTGACCAGAGGCATCAAAGCACCGCTCGACATGACCGTCAGCGGCGGAACTGTTCGTGTCGAGGCTAGGGGCGACGGCTCTAAAGGAATCTCCGTAACACGCGATATGCTCATCAATCAAGATACTGATAACACCCTCATTCAGGTCAAGGCCACAGGCGATACCTATGAGTACGACGACGACGAGGAGGAGTATAATGTAGGTATCAGGATAAAGGGCGACCTCACCATCAATGCCGGAACCGTTCAGGTGGATGCTGGCAAATATAGCTACGGCATTAGGCTGAGCAAGAACAGCATATACACGAAGTCCGACGAGGCAGTCGTGAATGCCAAATTTTCGCGGGCAGGTAAATAACGCTCTGCCGAGGAGTGAAAAACGCCCTATAGGGGAATGACCAACGCCCTATAGGGGAATAGCAAACGCCCTATAGGGGAATGACTCTTCCCCTATAGGGCGTTTTTCTATGCTGGTTTAAAAGTCGATATTTTCCTTACCGAAGCGCCTCACGTCTTCTATGACCTTCAGCAGATACTGCCCGTATTGGTTCTTGAGCATAGGCTGTGCCAGCGCACGCATCCGCTCTTCGTCAATCCAACCCTTGCGATAGGCGATGCCTTCCAAACAACCGACCTTGAGTCCCTGCCGCTTTTCGAGAACCTCAATGTAGGTAGAGGCTTCGGAGAGGGAATCGAAGGTTCCCGTGTCAAGCCAAGCGAAGCCTCGACCGAGTGTCTGCACCTTCAGTTCGCCATCCTCCAGGAAGCGTTGGTTGACAGTCGTTATCTCGTACTCGCCGCGGGCACTGGGCTTGATGTTCTTCGCCACTTCGACCACCTTATTGGGATAGAAGTAAAGACCCACGACGGCATAGTTGCTCTTCGGATTGGCTGGCTTCTCTTCGATGGAGAGGCAGTTGCCCTGCTTGTCGAACTCTGCCACGCCGTAGCGCTCGGGGTCGTTCACCCAGTAGCCAAACACGGTTGCCTTCTTCTCTTCCTCTGCAGTGCGGACTGCCTCATGCAGCAAAGCACCGAAGCCATTGCCCTGGAAGATGTTGTCGCCAAGCACGAGGCAGGCGCAATCGTCGCCAATGAAGTCAGCGCCGATGGTAAAGGCCTGGGCCAATCCGTCGGGCGAAGGCTGCTCGGCATATGTGAAGTGTACGCCATAGTCGCTGCCGTCGCCGAGCAAACGCTTGAAGCCCGGCAGGTCGAAAGGCGTGGAGATGATGAGGATGTCGCGTATTCCAGCTTGCATCAGAACACTGATGGGGTAGTAAATCATCGGTTTGTCGTAGATAGGCATAAGCTGCTTGCTGATGCCTTTCGTGATGGGATATAACCGAGTGCCGGAGCCTCCGGCAAGAACAATTCCTTTCATGGTTAGTCTTTTATTTTGTCGTTATGACGTTATAACGCTATTTCATTATAACGATGTTAATTAGTCTCATAGTCCAGACAGGTGCGGAGGCAGGTGTAGGGACGCACCTTGCCGTCTGCCACAGCCACATGTTCCGGGTGAACGGCATAGGCTTTCAGCGCAGCCTCATCAGTGAAGGTGCTGTCGAGCATCACGTCGGCATTCGACGACTCGAGGCGTCCGTCAACGTTCACCACGATGCTCAGCAGGCCGGGGATGCGGCCAGCCAAGCCTTCCAGGCCTGCCTTGATGTCTTTCTTGACGCGCTGCTTCTCCTCGTTCGAGAGGTCATCTCTCAACTTCCACAGTATGATGTGCTTTACCATAATATATTATATATAATGTGTAATCGTGCCACAAAGTTAACAAGATTTGCCGACATCTCCAAATTTAACAGGCAGAAATCATCCGCCATACGTGTGTACGCTTGCTCCTTGGGCTGATGGCAGATAGTTTATGCCCCACCAACACATCTGCAGACACATGAAGCAAATCACCTGCCACAACAGGGCTGGAGTGACTGCGTCGGGCCGACTCTTGCGCAGATGCACGTAGATGAGGTAGCACATCCACGTCGCAGCGGCCCACGTCTCCTTCGGGTCCCACGACCAATACGTGCCCCATGCCTCCTTGGCCCACAGTGCGCCGAACAGCATGCCGATGGTAAGGAACGACAGACCCACTCTGGTCAGGTTGTCGATGGCTGCCAGCTGGTCCTGTTTCCTACAGAGCTGCCACAATGCCATCAGCGTTGCAACACCCGTCGTGGCATAGGCGAACATGTAGATAATGACGTGGGGGGCGAACCATGGGCTTTGCAAAGCAGGCATCAACTCCTTGCTATGTATCTCTGGCTTCAGGATATTGATGCAGATAAACACTGTGCTGAGCAGCGTACTGAAAGAGAGAATCCACCGATAATGCCAGCGGCTGTAGGTGATCAGGCCTACGAGAGGGAGAAACAGGGAATACCAAAGTCGCGTCTCACCCATTGTGCGCATGGGCGGATGACCTAATGAAATCCACATCATGGCGATGTACGAGCCAAAGATGAGCAAGCCGCAGATGGTCAGCAGATAGACTGCCTTCTGCCTCTTCCCACGCAGGGAAAGCACAGCCGCCACTGTCCAGCATATCCAAGCCAGCAGGGCAAAAAGCCAAAGAGTGTTCCAAGTTACCATTTCTTACCTATAAAAATACTTAATGCACCTGCCAGCATCATGAAGATACCTATATAGACATAGGGCAACCAAGGGTCGCGGACGAGTTCGAAGACGCTGATGTCGCTCTCCTGGCCGCGTGCCTCGTCGTAGCTGTACTGGTATATCTTCCACCCATGAACCGCGAGGGGTTTGTTCACGCGAATCGTATCATCAACCGAACTGCCACGCTTAGTATAGACGGTTACTGCAGACGAAAAGCTCTTCGGAGCAAGCGAAGACTCGTGAAGCTCCATAGAGAAATCGTGCAGTTCGATGGCTATCGGGAGCTGATGGACACGGTGCTGAGCATCAACCGCCCGCCATTCCGTCTTGCCTTCCTGCACCACCATACGCAAGTCCTGCATGTCTGCGGCTCCAAGCGTGCCGGCTACGAGGGCGATGAAGAGTCCCAAGTGATTGAGCAGGAAAGGGATGCTTTGCAGGGACGGCTGCACGAGTCGGGTCATGCACACCATTCCGACGAGCACTACAAGCCATGTATATGAGAGGACAAACGGCCAGAATGTGAGCATGGAGGTAATGCCGATGGGTTCCATAGGCTGATGCCCGGACGGAATCTGCCTGGTGACGCCCATCAGGACGGTCAGCATGGCGCATGCCACCATAGCCGGAATGCCTGCCTGCAACGTAGCCATCCAGCGGAAGAGGCGTACCTTCTTACGCAACAAATGCATCGAGATGATGCCGAGCAGCAGCACTGCCAGCATGATGATGTTGGCCGGCCAAGCCATCGCATCCCATCGAACCGGTCCGACCGTCAGCTGTAAGAGCATCCCGACGGCAACCAAACCGCAGCAGATGAAACTGCCCAATGTCAATCCCCACCTTTTCATATTGCTGACTTAACTTTTTGAAATTCCATTTATTTTGTAGGTAAGTAGTTAAGTAGTTATCGCTTCGCTCGTCCTCCGGACTGTAGTTAAGCCAAAACCATTATGCCTGCTTTCGACTTCCCAAGCATTCGGCTTATCTACTTAACTACTGACTACATAACTACTTCCTAACTAAAATTGCCAATTATTCAAGTTCCAGCGACACGGGACAGTGGTCGCTTCCCATGATGTCGTCGTGTATCTCGGCCGATTTGAGGCGCGAAGCGAGACGACTCGACACGAGGAAATAGTCGATGCGCCAGCCCACGTTCTTCTCTCTGGCGTGGAAACGATAGCTCCACCAGCTGTAGCGTCCCACGGCGTCGGGGTAGAAGTGGCGGAACGTGTCGATGAATCCGCTGCCGAGCAACGTGGTCATCTTGTCGCGCTCCTGGTCCGTGAAGCCTGCGTTCTGATGGTTCGTGGCCGGATTCTTCAGGTCGATTTCCTTGTGGGCCACATTCATGTCGCCACACACGACGACGGGCTTCTTCTGGTCCAACGCGAGAAGATAGCTGCGGAAGGCATCCTCCCACTCCATCCTGTAACTGAGGCGGCGCAAACCATCCTGGCTGTTCGGCGTATAGACGCACACCAAGTAGTGGTCCGACATCTCGAGCGTGATGACGCGTCCCTCGTGGTCGTGCTCCTCGATGCCAAGCCCGTAGGTCACTGCGACTGGCGTCTGGCGCGTGAAGACTGCGGTGCCCGAGTAGCCTTTCTTCTCTGCGTAGTTCCAATAGGACTGATAGCCTGGGAAACTCAGCTCGAGTTGTCCCTCCTGCAACTTCGTTTCCTGAAGACACACGAAGTCGGCATCGAGCTCGGCAAATGCTTCGCGAAAGTTCTTTCCCACAACAGCGCGGAGGCCGTTGACGTTCCAACTGACGTATTTCATGCTGTTTAATCTTACTTTTCGCTGCAAAGATACGACAATTCTTTTGTATTACAAAAAGAAATTAGTAACTTTGCATGCATTAAAACGGAATACTGACAATGGCAAACCTCAAAGCTCTGGCCAAAGACACGGCCATATATGGACTCTCGAGCATCGTGGGTCGTTTCCTCAATTACCTGCTTGTGCCGCTCTACACGCACTACATGCCCAAGGCTTCCGGCGACTATGGTGTGAACACGAACATGTATGCGTACACCGCTTTGTTCTTTGCCATCCTGACGTTCGGCATGGAGACGACGCTCTTCCGCTATGCCAACGACGAACGCGAGACGCCCGACACCGTCTTCTCCACCGGCTTTGCTATGGTGGGAAGCCTCGCCGCAGTGTTCCTCTTGCTGGTCTTCGGCTTCATCACTCCCATTTCGAATTACCTGGGATACGCTGAGCATCCGGAATACTTGCTGATGATGGCGACGGTGGTTGCGCTGGATGCCTTGCAGGCACTGCCTTTCTGCTTCCTTCGTTTCCAGCATCGTCCCATCCGATTCATGTCGCTGAAGATGGGCTTCATCTTCCTCAACATCGCGCTTAACTTGCTCTATTTCGTCCTGCTCGGCAAGACGAGTGTGTTCTATGTCTTCTTCATAAACCTGCTTTGCACAGGCTTCATCACCTTCTTCTTCATTCCTGATTTGGTGAAGATCCGTTGGAAGTTCGACGGCGCACTGCTTCGAAGAATGCTTTCCTACTCGTGGCCGATACTGCTTCTGAGCGTCATGGGCATCCTGAATCAAGTGGCGGACAAGATACTTTTCCCAAAGGTTTACCCCGACCAGGCACAGGCCAACGTGGAACTCGGCGTGTATGGCAGCTGCGTGAAGATTGCCATGATTATGGCCATGATTACCCAAGCCTTCCGATTCGCCTACGAGCCCATCGTTTTCTCGAAGGCTAAAGATGCCGACAAGAACGAGTATTACGCCTTGGGCATGAAGTATTTCATCATCTTCACCCTGCTCGCGTTCCTCTGCGTGATGGGCTGGCTGCCCGTACTTCGCTACATGATCGGCTCCGATTACTGGGACGGATTGCGCGTCATTCCCATCGTAATGGCTGCGGAAATCATGATGGGCGTTTATTTCAACCTGTCCTTCTGGTACAAGTTGATTGACAAAACCATCTACGGCGCCCTGTTCTCCCTGGCAGGATGCATCGCCCTTCTGGCCGTCAACATCTGGGGCATTCCCCATTACAGCTACATGGCTTGTGCCTGGGGAGGCATTGCAGGATACGGAACGGCAATGCTCCTGAGCTATTTCGTAGGGCAGCGCATCAATCCCATCCCCTACCCGATTGGCTCGATAGCGCTTTATGTCATCATCGCCGCCGTGTTCTATGGGGTGATGACGCTTATTCCGTCGGAATGGCCGATGTATTGCTACCTGGCCATCAGCACGGTGCTCATCCTCGTCTATGCAGCCATCATCTACAAGAAGGAGTTGAGAAAAGGCCGACTCGCCTGAGCGCGTCACCCAGCATAGCACGTCGAATTCGTTGATTCATCATGATAACTCTATTGCACATACATGTACATGCAATTGCATATACATGTACGTGCAATTGCATGTACATGTATGTGCAATAAAAACACCCTGCCTGATCCGACGATTCAGGCAGGGTGCATTCGTATCTCGACAGGCTTATTCCTTCAAGATGACCTTTCGAAGCGCGTCCATCAGCTGGTCGGCCAGGCCGATGTTGTAGCCCTGACGATACCAGACGACGCGGTTGAACGTGTCGCAAAGCAGGAGGAGCGGCAGTTCCTTGTTGCCGTGAGTGAGTTCCTCGATGTGCATCGCCTCGATTGTCGCAGGGTCTGCGACGCCGAAGAGCACGTTGCTTGGCAGGTCGTCGAACTCCTTGCGGTCGAAGTTGGCGAAGTCTTCCTGACTCTCAAACAGCATGAGGTAGCAGCCGGACCACTGCGAGATGTGTATGTTGGCTGCCTCCATGTCGTGCAGGAGGTGCGTGCTCGGCTCGTGACCGCTGCGGATGAGGGCTATCATATAGAAGCCTCGTCCGGTCGTTTCCAGTATCTTCTTGTGCACGCCCTTTATGTTCGTGAAGTAGTTCTCGCAGTCGAAGTTGCCGATGACATGCAGGTGCTCGTCGTCCGCACGCAGTCGAAGTTGTTCCGTATGTTGCTGTTGTGCTGCAACATTAAATATATTGAGGTTCGCCCAAACGCTGCCATTCGCCAGACGAGTGCCGCTGAGGAGCATGTATTGGCCTGCCTCGACGTTCACGCCATCAGCAAAAGTCTCCTTCCACGTCGCACTCTCAGGGTATTCCTGCAACTGCGGACGACCGTTCTCGATGCGCGAAAGTGCGAAATGCGAGTAGTAGGAAGGGTTCTCCTTGACTGCCTGATCGGTGTAGTTGAGGCGCAAAGACCCCTCTAAATCTCCCCTTAAAGGGGAGACTTCCTGTTTTGAGTCCTCTCCCTTTAAGGGAGAGTTAGAGAGGGTCTCCACTTTGCCTGTCACCTCATCTATGCGTGCGGGAATGCCGATGGCACGGGCTGCCGACACGAGGAATATGTCGCGGCTGTGAGCGTCGCACGTTCTGTGGCGCAACACGCCGAGCGGCGACATGCAGAGATGCTGCGGGTTGCGGGTCTCGTCCACCGTTATGCTGTCCTTCACCCACTGCAGGAGTTGCTCGGCCGTCATGCCTCGGAAGTACGCTTGGAGCGCTCCGCGGCACGGTGTCAAGCGTTCGTTGGCCACACGCGGGCTGAGGACATATTGCCTCTTCCCTTCCTCTCCCGATGGGGAGGCATGTTGTGCCACATCCATCAGCACGTCGAGCGTGACGTCGCGATAGTCTTTCTTTGAAAGCGTAGCAAGGATGTCGTCGGCCAGCTGCTTGTCGGAACAATTCTTTCGGAACGCCTCGATGGTTCGCCAGTTAGCGCGAGCCAGTGCCTCCGGGCTGCCTGGTTTGGCATCCTGACAGAAGGCCTGATTCATGTAGGCGATGCGGATGCTGTCTTCCTCGGCGAGGCGTTTGCGATTGGCGCGTACGGCATCGGCACTCACATCGGGCTTGTTGTCCTTACCAAACGGCGGTACGAGGTCGAACTCGAGCGATGCGCTGTACGTGCTGTCCTTGTCTATGACCACAGTCACCAGGGCTTCCTTGCCGACACTCACTTTCTTGAAGCCGAACTTGCCGCCCTTGCTTGCCCAGACAATCAGGTCGCCCTTGCCGCACGTCAACGACGACTTGCCCTTCGCATCGCTCTGTTTCGAGACGATTGGGTAGAGTTCTGCGTAGTTGTAAAGGCGGTAATCGACCGTTGCACCCTCGACGGGAAGGCTGTCCTGGCTCAGCACGGTGACGATGATGGTTGAGACATCGCAGTAGTTCTTCGTGACGTTTATCTCGGTGTAGCACGCTGTCTTGTTCACCACTTCCTCGGGGCCGGTGTAATCCCCAAAGGCTTTCGTGTGCATGAGCATGCCTCTGCTGGCCGATTCGTTGAACCATCCGAGGTTCAGCAACGGCTCAGGTTCGCAAGCGCCCAAGAAGTACCAGTTGCCATCGACCCAGGCCTCGACCCAAGCATGGTTGTCATCCGTGTGGGCCCAACGCGGCGTATAGACCTGACGGGCAGGGATGCCGATGGTGCGCAGGGCAGTGACGGTGAAGGTGCTCTCTTCTCCGCAACGTCCGATGGCCGAGCGAAGTGTGTTCATCGGCGAGGAGGTGCGGCTGTCGCTGGGTTGGTAGCTGACGTGTTCGTGGCACCAATGGTTCACCTCCAGCACGGCGGCGTACATCGTCTTGCCTTCCACACGTGCCTTCAACTCGTCGTAATAAGCAATACGGAACGAGTCGAGGTCCTCGTTGTTGACACGCAAAGGCAACACGAAATGCCGCCACTCTCGGCCAGGAACCTTTTCGCCCCAAGGCATCTCGTGGCGTGCCTTGACCGCCACACGCGCGTTAGCTTCCCAGAACTCGCGTGGGTAATCGACGCTGTCGGGCAGCGGCATCCCCGCATACAGGAAGTCGAGTGCGTCCTGCACCTCAGCCTCATCACCGCTCGTACAAGCCGAGAAGAAGGCGGCCACAAAAGCAAAGAGCCCTACAACGAGGGCTCCTGCTGGTATCTTGCTGTGCTTATTCTGCATACATATCTACGATAAGTTCACCGAAGATAGTGTTGGCCCATGCGAACCAACTGCGTGTAAAGTCTGTCGCATCGTCCTTGTTGAAGGATTCATGCATGAAGCCTTTGCCGCCGTCGGTCTTCAGGATTTGCTGTACACACCACTCCTTCTCGGCACGATCATTGGTGGTGAAGCCCTTCATCACGAGCGACATGGGCCAAGGCTTGTCGAGTCCGCAGTGAGGACCGCCGATGCCTTCGCCAGCCTTGCCTTTGAAGAAGTATGGATTATCCTCGCTCCAGACGAACTTCCTCGTATTCTGATAGATGGGGTCGTCAATAGCGACGTCGGTCAGATAAGGCAGGCAGAGCAGACTTGGCGCGTTGCTGTCGTCCATGAGAAGCGCACTCCCGTAGCCGTCAACCTCGAAGGCATAGATGGGACCATACTTCGGATGCTCAACTACGGCGTACTGCTTCAGGGCAGCCTCCACTTGGCTTGCCATCTGCTCGCACTCGCCGGCCATCACGTTCTCCTTGTTCACGGTGCGGAGGATAGTGGCTGCCTTGCGAAGCACGCTTACTGCAAAGAAGTTCGAAGGCACGAGGTAGGGGAAGATTGTGCTGTCGTCGCTGGGACGGAAGGCACTTGCGATGAGTCCGCAAGGCTTGCCCGGATGGCCATAGCCTGCATTGCTGCGGGTGTCGTGGAGTGCCTTTGTCTCACGGCGGAAGTGGTAGTTCGTCTTATAACCATTCCAGTTCTGCTGGTCGCGGAACACATCAAGGATGGCACGAACCACTTTGAGCCAGTTCTCGTCGAAGATAGAGTTGTCGCCTGTCTTCTGCCAATAGGCATAGGCAAGGCGCAGGGGATAGCAAAGGGAATCTATCTCGTACTTGCGCTCGTGCAGCATCTTGTTCATCTTCGTCTCGTCGGTTTGCCACTCGCCATCTTTTGGCTTGATGTTGAAGGCATTGGCATACGGGTCGATCAGTATGCAGGCAAACTGACGACGGATGACGCCACGGATGAGATGACGCAGGGGCTCGTCCTGATTCACATAGCGGAGATAGGGCCAGACCTGTGCTGCGCTGTCACGCAACCACATGGCCTCGATGTCGCCAGTAATGACGAATGTATCGTCGTCGCCGCTTTCGTTGCTATACCAGACAGTCGTGTCGAGTGTGTTTGGGAAGCAGTTGACGAACATCCAATAGAGCTTGGGATCGATGGCCGTCAGTTTCTGCTTGAGGTCGAGGATCTGTTTCTCGACGGCTTCGCTGCGGAAGAGGCGCTTCTCGGGCTCGGGACGCAGGTCCTTTATCGTGCTTTGTACTGCCACCGTCTGCTTCTTGGCGGGCTCGGGCATCGTGTAATTTGTGTTGCTGAAGGCAGCCATTGGTGCGCACATCAGCAGGGCAAATAGCATTCTTTTCATCGTTATTTCGTTATTACGTTATTGCGTTATTTAGCTGTCACTTTACTTCGTCATATAGACATCCAGTGTGCCGCCGGCCATGATCTGCTCGTGGGTGATGGTTGTGCCCTTGAGCTGCTTGCCGTTCAGCACGTACTTCTTGACGTAGATGGCTTTGTCGCTGCCTCCATGAGTACGGATGGTGAAGGTCTTTCCATCGCGAACTGGGATGACGGCCTCTTCCACGATGGGTGAGCCGAGCTGGTAAACACCGCCACAAGGCTCTACCTGATAGAAGCCGAGGGCTGAGAGGATGTACCAGGCAGACATCTGACCGACATCTTCATTGCCGCAAAGTCCGGCGGGCTGGTCAGTGTAGAGTTCGTCCATGACCTGACGAATCCACTTCTGTGCCTTGCGAGGCTGACCAACATAGTTGTACATATAGAGGATGTGATGGCTGGGCTCGTTGCCATGAGCATATTGTCCGATGAGTCCGGAGATGTCGGGAGCGGCACCAGCACCCAGGTCGCTGCTGGCTGCCAGCAGGTCGTCCAGACGCTTGTCGAGTGCCTTGTCGCCACCCATCACCTCGGCGAGTCCCTTCACGTCGTGAGGCACGAGGAAGGTATATTGCCAGGGATTGCCCTCGGTATAGTCGCGGGTCTGCTGGTTGGGGTTGAAGTTAGGAGGCAACGGACGGAACTCGCCTTTGCTGTCGAGGGCACGCATCACGTTGACGCGGCGGTCGTAGAGCTTCTTGTAGTTCATGCTGATGTCATAGAAGCGAACGCTGTCTTCCTTATGGCCGAGCTTGCCAGCGAGTTGTGCGGCTGCCCAGGATGCAATGAAATACTCCATGCTCTTGCCCACGACCTCGCCCTCGCGACCGTCATAGGGCAGATAGCCGAGCTCTGCCAGATAGTCTTTGCCACGCAGGGGCACGCGACGAACCTTGGCATACTCTGTGGGAAGCATGCTGGCACATACGGCTTCGTAGGCCTCGTCGATGTCGATGTCGCCTGCCTCACCCTTCAGGATGATGTCGGCCAGTACAGGAACAGCAGGCTCGCCAACCATGCAATAGGTGTCGTTACTTACGAGATGCCAAACTGGCAGTTCGCCCCATTCGCGATAGATGGCGAGCATCGTCTTGGCATAGTCACGCATGCGGTCGGGCATGATGATGGTTGCCAAAGGATGAGCGGCACGATAAGTGTCCCAAAGACTCCATGTTGTGAGCGTATTATAGTCTGCTCCGCGATGAACCTTAAAGTCCGCACCCATATAGTCACCCGTCACATCGTTCCAGAGTTGGGGAGCTACCATGTAGTGGTACATAGCCGTGTAGAAGATGGTACGCTCGCGTTCCGTACGGAAAGTTGCCTTGATGCGGGAGAGTTGCTTGTTCCAAGCCTCAGTAGCAGCATCGGCAACAGCGTTGAAGTCGAAGCCCTCAGGCTGCTCAGCCTTCATGTTGAGCAGAGCATTCGCCTCGCTGGTAGGCGAAAGCGCCACCTTGACCATCACCTGGTCGCCCGGGTCAACCTCGAAAGTCGCCTGCCCGTACTTGCCGTCCAGACTCTCGCTCAGCCAATTATGCATAGGCTTGTTGAACTTCATGCAGAAGTAAACAATCTGATCATTAGCCCAGCCATGACTGCGACGATAGCCCATCAGCGTATAATCATCGACAGGAACAACACGACAGTCGCGAGCATCATCGCCAATAGTGTTCTCCAAGTCGATGATGATGCGAGCATTGTTGCTGCCACGAGGGAAAGTGAAACGATAGAGAGCCGTGCGCTCGGTAGCCGTCATCTCGCACATAATGCCGAAACGGTCCAGCAAGACACGATAGTAGCCCGGCACCGCAACCTCCGTCTCATGGCGGTAATCACTGGCCAGACCCTCGCGGCTCATCTCCAGCTCACCATAAGCAGGCATCAGGCCGATGTCGCCCAAGTCGCCACAACCAGTGCCGCTCAAGTGCATCTGGCCGAAACCGATAATCTTCTTGCCACTCTCGTGATAGCCGGAACACCAGTCCCAGCCCGTCTCAATCTGCGTCGGACCGGCATTCACCATACCGAAAGGCACATTGGCACCCATGAAAACATGACCATGGTCGCCCGTACCGATAACAGGATTCACGTACTGTGCTAAATTGTCAGCCTTGGCCGTAGCAGCCAGCAAAAGGCCGAGAAGAAGGAATTTACTTTTCATCATATCATAGTTTTGGTTAGGAATTAGCGAAAAACGTGGTGCAAATTTAAGGAAAAAAGGCGAAATACCCAACACATTAACAGAAAATCTTTGCCTCACAACCCAATTCCGCTTTTGAAGGAATACACGCAGCACAACCCGGGAAACCGAACAAAATCTTTACATACCTTAGCGCAAGTCATGCCACATCACACCCCGAATCAACCAACGCAGGCAGGGGCGTTGCTCAACGCAGGCTGTTAAGTTTGCAATTCCCCTATAGGGCGTTTGCTCATGACCTATGTCGATTTCACCGAAAAAACAGCCCAATTTTTGTACCATAACACCACAAACCTGTCCACTTTCACCTCCATCCCGAAAAACGCTGCCCCACAACCCACTGAAAGCCACCGTATTACAAAACAAGCCCCAAATTGCGTTTCAGGGGTATCCAGACTACCCTGCAATCATTTTATGCCCTTAAAAATGGCCTCGATGAGAAAAATATTGACAAAATCGCTATTCGAAAGAAAAAAAGAAGAGATACATGCGATAATCAACAACGCGGTTTATCCGCCAGCCTCCAAACAACTACAAACAAAAAAAGCCGCTCCATCCTTCACGGACGAAGCGGCTTCATTATTGCAATTTAGAATTATTCTTGAGCTTCTTCAGCAGGAGCTGCAGTCTCTGCGGCCTCTGTTGCGGGTGCCTCGGCTTCTGCTACGGGAGCAGCCTCTTCGGCTGCAGGAGCGGTTGCCTTCTTTGAAGAACGACGTGTGCGCTTTGCCTTCTTGGCAGTTTTAGCCATATTCTCATCGAAGTCAACGAGCTCGATGAAGCACATGGGAGCAGCATCGCTGGCACGGAAGCCAGTCTTGATGATGCGGGTGTAACCACCGGGACGGTCGGCAACCTTCTGAGAGATTACTGTGAACAGTTCCGTGATGGCGTGCTTGTCCTGCAAATAGCTAAACACGACGCGGCGTGAATTGGTAGTGTCCTCCTTTGACTTAGTGATCAGAGGCTCTACATACTTCTTCAAGGCCTTTGCCTTGGCGAGGGTCGTAGTGATTCTTTTGTGCATGATCAGAGAGACTGCCATGTTGCTCAACATAGCGCTTCTGTGGGATGCAGTACGACCCAGATGGTTGAATTTCTTATTATGTCTCATGACTTTTTATTCTTTATCTAATTTATATTTAGAAATATCCGTTCCAAACGACAGATTCAGACTCTCGAGCAAATCATCAAGCTCCGTGAGCGATTTCTTACCGAAGTTCCTGAACTTAAGCAGGTCGGTCTTGTTGTACTGTACCAAATCGCCAAGGGTGTCCACATCGGCAGCCTTCAGGCAATTCAGGGCACGTACTGACAAGTCCATATCTACCAGCTTCGTCTTCAGGAGTTGACGCATGTGCAGAACCTCCTCGTCGAATTCCTCGTTCACGTCCATCTCGCTATTCTCGAGCGTGATCTTCTCGTCAGAGAAGAGCATGAAGTGGTGAATGAGGATGCGAGCAGCTTCCTTGAGCGCATCCTTCGGGTGAATGGAACCATCTGTGGTAATCTCAAGCACGAGTTTCTCGTAGTCGGTCTTCTGCTCTACGCGGAAGTTCTCTACTGCGTACTTGACATTCCTGATTGGAGTGTAAATTGAATCGATAGGGATAACATTCACATCGGTACAGAAGGGACGGTTCTCGTCTGCAGGGACATAGCCCCTACCCTTATTGATGTTGATTTCCATACGCAAGGACGCCTTCGGGTCCAGATGGCAAATCACCAATTCGGGGTTCAACACTTCGAAGCCCACAAGATACTTGTTGAAGTCGCCAGCCTTGAACTCAGTAACGTTCTCGACTGTGATAGCAACTTTCTCTGTCTCGAAGTCTTCTACAACCTGCTTGAATCTTACCTGCTTCAGGTTCAAAATAATGTTGGTGACATCTTCCTTGACTCCTGGCACTGTAGCGAACTCGTGCTCTACGCCAGAGATAGATACTGTGTTGATAGCAAAGCCATCAAGGGAGGAGAGAAGGATGCGGCGTAAAGCATTACCAATGGTAGTACCAAAACCACCTTCCAAGGGGCGGAATTCGAACTTACCGTACTTGTCATCCGCCTCCAACATTATAACCTTATCGGGTTTTTGAAATGCTAATATCGCCATTCTTATATTTTATTTAGAGTACAACTCAACGATCAATTGTTCCTTAATAGTCTCGGGAATGTCAGCACGGTCGGGCTTGTGAAGATACTTGCCTGCCTTCTGGCTCTCATCCCACTCAATCCAAGGATACTTGGAGTGGTTGAAGCCTGCCAGAGCATTCTCAACAACCTCAAGGCTCTTGCTGCGCTCGCGAACACCTACTACCTGACCGGGCTTAACGCTATAAGAAGGGATACCTACTACCTGACCGTCAACTACAATATGCTTGTGGTTAACGAGCTGACGAGCAGCACGACGGGTAGGAGCAATGCCCAGACGGTAAACGATGTTGTCGAGACGGCTCTCGAGGTTCTGAAGGAGAATCTCACCGGTGATGCCACTGGTGCGAGCTGCCTTCTCGAACATGTTGCGGAACTGCTTCTCCAGAACACCATAGGTGTACTTAGCCTTCTGCTTCTCAGCGAGCATGATGCCATACTCGGAAGTTTTGCGACGACGATTGTTGCCGTGCTGGCCAGGAGGGAAGTTACGCTTAGCCTGTACTTTGGGATTTCCCAGGATAGCCTCGCCGAAGCGACGGTCAATCCTTGACTTAGGTCCTGTATATCTTGCCATTTTATCTTACTATTTATGTTTGACCTAAAAAATCAATTAAACTCTTCTTCTCTTTGGAGGACGACAGCCATTGTGAGGAAGTGGAGTGACGTCGATAATCTCAACCACCTCAATACCTGCACCATGAACGGTGCGGATTGCTGACTCACGGCCATTGCCGGGACCCTTAACATATGCCTTCACCTTGCGCAGACCCAGGTCGTATGCAGTCTTTGCACAATCCTGAGCAGCCATCTGGGCAGCATAAGGAGTGTTCTTCTTAGAGCCACGGAAACCCATCTTTCCTGCAGAAGACCAAGAGATGACCTGACCTTCGCTGTTGGCCAAAGAGACAATGATATTGTTGAACGAGCTGTGTACGTGGAGCTGACCCATAGCGTCAACCTTCACTACTCTCTTCTTTGTAGCAACTGTTTTCTTTGCCATATCACTTATTATTTAGTAGCCTTTTTCTTGTTTGCAACAGTCTTCTTCTTACCCTTACGTGTGCGAGCATTGTTCTTAGTGCTCTGACCACGAACGGGAAGACCGTTACGATGACGAACTCCACGATAGCAGCCGATATCCATCAGGCGCTTAATGTTCATAGTAATCTCTGAACGCAGGTCACCCTCAACCTTATACTCAGCACCGATAATCTCACGAATCTTACCAGCCTCGTCGTCAGTCCAGTCAGTAACCTTCTTGTTCTTGTCTACGCCTGCCTTTTCCAGGATCTTGGCGGAGCTACTGCGACCTATACCGAATATATAGGTCAAAGCGATTTCACCTCGTTTGTTCTGAGGCAAATCTACACCAACAATTCTAATTGCCATATACTATACTTTTCTAATTTGCAATAATAACTAACCCTGACGCATCTTGTACTTAGGGTTTTTCTTGTTAATAACATACAAACGACCCTTGCGACGTACGATCTTGCAATCTGGGGTACGTTTTTTCAAAGAAGCTCTTGTTTTCATATTGATGTTTTTATTTATATCTGAATACAATACGTCCTTTAGTCAGGTCATACGGACTCATCTCCACCTTGACCTTGTCGCCAGGAAGTATCTTGATGTAATGCATCCTCATCTTTCCTGAGATGTTGCAGATAATCTTCTGCCCAATCTCGAGTTCAACTCGGAACATCGCATTCGAGAGCGATTCCACAATTACACCGTCTTGTTCTATAACAGCCTGTTTTGCCATATTTTATTTAATTTGACTTTTCTATATCTTCGAAGGAAGACAGAATCTCGACCTTGCCCTTGTGCACAGCTATCGTGTGTTCGAAGTGGGCTGAAGGTTTTCCGTCGCGAGTCTTGATGGTCCAGTTGTCCTCACACATGTATATCTTCGGACTGCCCATCGTTATCATAGGCTCAATCGCGATGCAAAGTCCGCTCTTTATCATCGGACCATTACCCTTTCTCCCATAATTGGGAACCTGAGGGTCTTCATGCATCTTGCGACCTATGCCATGACCGACGAACTCGCGAACGACTCCGTAGCCATGAGACTCGCAAAGTGTCTGCACTGCATAACCGATGTCACCGATGCGCTTGCCTTGCTGGGCACTAGCGATTCCCTCATAAAGGGCTTTCTTTGTGACATCGAGCAACTGAGCGACTTCGTCCGTCACCTCGCCAACACGAAATGTGTAGCAAGAATCGCCGTTGAAGTCATTCAGTAGTACTCCGCAGTCCACCGACACGATATCTCCGTTCGCTAACGGCGTGTCGTTAGGGACACCATGCACCACAACATCATTGACTGAGGTGCAAATCGACGCTGGGAATGGGTTGCCTCCGCAAGGATTGGGGAAGTCCTTGAAGGTTGGCACCCCACCATTGTCGCGTATAAATTCTTCTGCTACTCTATCCAACTCCTTTGTCGTGACGCCTGGCCTGATATGTTTCCCCACTTCAGCCAAGGTCTTGCCAACAAGCTGGTTGGCAGCTCGCATTAATTCTATCTCGTCTTCTGTCTTAAGAAATATCATCCGCTGGTGACTATTCCTTAATAACGTGAAGATATACCTGAGCGGCCATGTATGCGACCAGAGCTCAACAAGCCATCATAGTGCCTCATGAGCAGATGACTCTCAATCTGCTGAAGTGTATCGAGGACTACACCGACGAGGATGAGCAGAGATGTGCCGCCAAAGAACTGAGCGAACTCAGGCTTCACATTGAGCAATCCTGCGAAGGCAGGCATACATGCAATCACAGCCAGGAACAGAGAACCGGGCAATGTGATGCGATCCATTATCTTGTCGATGAAGTCAGCAGTCTCTTTACCTGGACGGATGCCGGGGATGAAACCGTTGTTGCGCTTCATATCCTCTGCCATTTGAACGGGGTTCAGGGTAATGGCAGTATAGAAATATGTGAACGCAATAATCAGCACTGCGAAGACAATGTTGTATGCCCAGCTGGTGTGGTCGGACAATGCCATGAGCACTGGCGACGCAGCCTGGCCATCAGACACAAGCCCAAGAAGAGTGATGGGGATGAACATGATGGCCTGTGCGAAGATGATAGGCATCACGTTAGCAGCAAACACCTTGAGGGGGATGTACTGACGAACGCCACCAACTTGCTGACCTGCAACCATTCTCTTGGCATACTGTACAGGCACCTTGCGAACACCCTGGACGAGCATAATAGCAGCGAGGATGACAGCAAAGAGAAGTACGAGTTCCAAGATGAACATCACGAGGCCACCGCCACCAAGATTGTTCAGGCGAGATACCACTTCCTGACCGAATGCCTGGGGCAGACGGGCAATGATACCCAGCATAATGATGAGTGACACACCATTACCAATACCCTTATCGGTGATACGCTCACCAATCCACAGAATAAACATGCTACCTGCAGCAAGGATAACCGTGCTTGCAATGAAGAACATTGTCTGATCTATGTTGGGGTTAATGGCACCCTGGGCTTGCATCTTCAGGTTAACCAGATACGAGGGAGCCTGAACAAGCAAGATAGCCATGGTCAGCCAACGTGTGTACTGGTTCATCTTGCGACGTCCGCTTTCGCCTTCACGCTGCATCTTCTGGAAGTAAGGTACAACGAAAGCAAAGAGCTGGATGACGATGGATGCCGAGATGTAAGGCATGATTCCCAATGCAAAGATAGATGCGTTGGAGAATGCGCCACCGGAGAACATGTTCAGCAGGGACATAAGGCCCGTATTGGTCTGTTCTCTCAGAGCAGTCAAAGCCTCCGGATTGATGCCGGGAAGGACGATGAATGAACCGAAACGGTACATCGCAGCAAATGCCAGCGTGATGAGGATTCTGGTGCGCAGATCCTCGATGTGCCAGATGTTCTTTAATGTTTCAATAAACTTCTTCATCAGAATTAAAGTTTAGTTGCAGTACCACCTACATTCTGGATTGCCTCTTCTGCTGTCTTAGAGAAGGCATTGGCTTCAACCTCAACCTTAGCGGTCAGAGTGCCGTTACCAAGAACCTTAACAAGTCCCTTCGGAGAAACCAATCCTGCAACAACCATGTCATCTATAGTAATCTTCTCCAGATTCTTCTTCTCGGCGAGTTTCTGAATAGAAGAGAGATTTACTACCTGATATTCTACACGGTTGATATTCTTGAAGCCGAACTTAGGCAGACGACGCTGCAGAGGCATCTGGCCACCCTCGAAACCGACCTTTTTCTTGTAACCAGAACGTGCTTTGGCACCCTTATGGCCACGGGTAGAAGTACCACCCAGACCAGAACCAGGACCACGACCAAGTCTTCTACGACTATGAGTTGAACCGGCAGCAGGTTTCAAATTATTCAATTTCATATTATAATCGACATTAATTGTTCATAATACTATCAGTCAATCACCTTTACGAGATGATGAACTGTTTTAATCAAGCCACGGTTAGAGGCATTGTCTTCAATCTCGACAACCTGATTCATCTTTCTCAGACCCAGAGTGTCCAAAGTGGCCTTCTGAGTGCGAGGTGCGTGAATGCGGCTTCTTACTTGCTGTACTTTGATAGTTGCCATAACTTTACCTCCTTATCCTCTAAATACTTTTTCTACACTGATACCACGGTTGGCAGCAACGGTCTTGGGATCGCGCATCTGCGAGAGAGCTGCGATGGTTGCCTTAACCAAGTTGTGGGGGTTGGAAGAACCCTTTGACTTAGCCAAGCAGTCTGTGATGCCAACACTGTCGAGGACGGCACGCATAGCGCCACCAGCCACAACACCTGTACCATGAGAGGCAGGCATGATGAGCACGTCGGCACCACCAAACTTAGCAGCAGCCTCGTGAGGTACTGTGCCATTATAGACGGGGACCTGTACCAGGTTCTTCTTGGCTGACTCTACACCTTTGGCGATAGCAGCGGTGACTTCACCAGCCTTGCCAAGGCCCCAACCAATGATACCATTCTCGTTACCAACAACTACAATAGCGGCGAAGGTGAACGTGCGACCACCCTTTGTAACCTTGGTTACGCGGTTGATTGCTACGAGTCTGTCCTTCAGCTCCATTTCGCTGCTTATCTTAACTTTATTTGCCATAATTCATTAGAATTTAAGTCCACCGTTACGTGCTGCGTCAGCAACTTCCTTCACTCTGCCATGATAGAGGTAGCCATTACGGTCGAACACGACTGTGGTAATGCCAGCTTCAAGAGCCTTCTTGGCAGCCAGTTCGCCGACCTTGGCAGCCTGTTCCTTCTTGGGACATGTTTCCATGCCGAGAGAAGATGCGCTAACCAAAGTGGTACCATTCATATCATTAATTATCTGTACATATATCTGCTTGTTGCTTCTGAAGACAGACATACGGGGACGCTCTGCAGTACCAGAAATCTTATTGCGAACTCTGTACTTAATCTTGATTCGTCTTTCTAATTTTGTTGTCATAATCTTA
>ODAI013216889.1_pt1 | contig 25611 bp, 18 predicted proteins | sample 1539321 | NCBI WGS metagenome assembly ODAI01 (sample SAMN02144231, study PRJEB22623) | gut metagenome | biome: sheep rumen | host: Ovis aries | place: New Zealand
CACCACCGTCATCCCGAACTTGATTCGGGATCTCTCCTGTGCAAGAGATGCTGAATCGAGTTCAGCATGACAGGGCTTCGTTTGCATGACTTCCCACGTCATCCCGGCCTGTCACCACCGTCATCCCGAACTTGATTCGGGATCTCTCCTGTGCAAGAGATGCTGAATCGAGTTCAGCATGACAGGGCTTCGTTTGCATGACTTCCCACGTCATCCCGGCCTACCACCACCGTCATCCCGAACTTGATTCGGGATCTCTCCTGTGCAAGAGATGCTGAATCGAGTTCAGCATGACGGAGTTTCGTCTGCATGACAGAGTTTCGTCTGCATGACAGAGTTTCGTCTGCATGACAGAGCTTCGTTTGGCATGACGGAGCTTCGTTTGGCATGACAGAGTTTCGTTTGCATGACGGACAGCGGACTTTTCAAAATTACCGTGCTGTGTTATAATAAAAGGTAGTGTTTTCTTCTTGTGATCACTCTGCAATTAAGGGAGTTGTTTATGGAGAGATTTTTTGTGAAAAACAGACGCCCCGCTTTTTCCTCGCTTTTTCTGCTTGTGAACGCTTTTCTGTCGGCCGCCTTTTTTTTCTCCTGCGATATGGCCGGAAACGAGGTTCGCGGATATTTTGACCGAATGACCAGCACCGCCGAAATCATGGATTTCAAGCTTGAGCCTGATGACCGTGTGATGGATGCCGACGGAAACATGTGCATTCCTTCCGGACAGGATCATGTCGCAATCCTCTACCTCCGCAATCCACGGCACTTTGAATTCACCGAGGGAACCACGTACAGCTGGAATCTTCCTGACGCGGCACAGGCAAGGATTTCCGCTTCGAACGTGCAGCTCAGCCAGCTGGAGGACGCGACAATCTTCCGTCTCACCTATACGGCATCCTTTCTGCGTCAGGTGGAAGGCGGAATCGACATAAGCCCTTCAATCAGCCTGAAGCACCCCGTCTCGATGGCAGACTTCGGAATATATGAGGATCTGAAGCTGAAGTGCAACTCTGTACCCCCCCCCATCTCCAACGTGATTGTCAAGGTTTTCAACGGGAAATACGTGCTCTGCATGGTTATGCCCGACCACACCGGAATTCATCAGGATCTTCAGGGCGGAACACTCACTGTAAACGGAACATCCTACACCCTTCAAGTGATTTCAGGAAGACTTTGCCCCGGTGACTCATCTTTCTCCGTGTCATCTCCCGGCCCGCTCACATCCCCTTCAAACGGTTTCGATATAACATTCGACGAAACGAATCCGCGTGCAATCTTCTATTCCACAGGTATAAACGTCTCTACGGAAAACACTGTATTCAACATAAGCATTGCAGACACCTCAGGACTTTCCGCGCAAACTTCGGTCTCTTCGAATTCAACACGTATTCTGCCGCCAGTCCTTTACGACAATCCTTTCCCCGCAGTACCTCTCACAAGTGCAGATGCCGCCGAAGCAGGATTTATGAACGGAATCCTTCAGGAGGAAAGCGGCGGTGGAAGACTGCTTTTAAAGGCTCCAGAAATGGACAGTGCGGGGCACACACTTGACACAAGCGGCACGACCACACAGTACATAGTCTATGATTCACACGGAAGTGCAGTTTCGGCAGACCAGTTCAACGGCTCGGGGAGCACATTCTACAAAACGGAAGGAATATGGAAAGTGGAGGTCTGGGCTGTGCGTCCGGGATATGTGGAAAGCGAGCACAAATTCTACAACGTGAAGATTGCCCCTGTCACAATCACATTCAACGGAGGCTCATACGCGGGAGGAAGCGGAACAATCTCAGGAACAAGCTCTCAGACCGTGCCAAAGGGAACTCCGGCATCCCTCATATCCAAAACAGCGGTACAACCGTCATACACGGGATACACATTCCTCGGATGGGCGGAAACAAATGGAGGAACAACGGCCGCCTATGCAGACGGAGCACAAGTCACGTTTATGAGCGACACGACACTCTATGCCGTGTGGGAACCCGGACCTGCCACATACAAGGTGAAGCACTTATTCCAGAAAGCTGATGATGCGACCGTTTTCGTCGGGGACTCAATCTATTTCCCGGATGAAACCGCAGCCGGAACCACGGGACAGATTTCAAATTCGACGGCGTTCATAAAAACCGGTATCACAGGATTTGAAACAGGAACCGTCACTGAAGAAAAGATTATAGCCGCCGACGGAACCACCGAGGTTGAAATCAGATACGAGCGCAAATCATATACACTGACTTACAACAAAAACACCGGCAGTCTCTATTCCCGGGATCAGAGTCTGGTCACACCGTCCGTGCCGTCTGCAGTCTCAGTGAGATACGGTGCATCGGTCACGCTTCCCTCTGCGTCATCCGCAACGTGCCAAGGCTACACACTTTACGGATGGGCAGAGTCTTTGACCGGAAGCAGGATAACTTCATTTATAATGCCTGCCGCAAATAAGACACTCTACGCAAAATGGAACCCCGCTACAAACACAGCATACACTGTAAGGCATCTGTTCCAAAATGCATCTGGAACATCTTATGCTGAAAACCTGACTCTCAAGGCACGCGAAGAAAAGACCGGCACAACAGGAGCCGATACAAGCGCGTCTGGAGGAAGTTTCACGGGATTCACGGCTCAAATAAGTCAGCAGCCTATCAAAGCAAACGGCAGCACCATAGTCGATGTAAAGTACAACAGAAACTCATACGACATACATTGGGAGAGTTCAACCTATTACACACACTCCACTCTGAGCTCTGCAAAATACGGCGCAGAAGTGGAATTTACAGTCACCGCAAATTCCGGCTATGCACTACATTCAGTAAAGGTAACGCAGGATACCGGTGGTTTGGAAGTGCCTGTCACAAAGAGCGGTTCAAACTACACTTTCACCATGCCAGCCGGAGATGTGACAATCACTCCGAAGATTGCAAAACCTGTCAGCATAAGAATCGGACATTCCAGCAGTAATAATATGAATGCTCTGAGCCTTCCCGGCGGTTCCCTGACTATATGGGCAAAGTCGGATACAGGCAAAAACCTCGCCTATACGGTGACTCTCGACGGCAGCGGTGAATTCAACGGAAGCGTGCCTATTATTCCCGCGTCGTCATCGGGAGCAACCACTGTTTTTGCGATAGGTAAAATTGGAAGTAGATCAATCTGGTCATATGCAGACTACAGTGGCAGCGGTACAGTCGAAATGACCGGAGCAAACGCATTGGAAGTCTTGATGCCGAGAGTTGAATACAATTCCTCATCAGGCGTGCTCACCCCTATACAAGGAGCACCAACATGGGCAACTTTCAATAACTTCCTGCGCGCAGGTCAGCCGTATCCTGACGGATTTGTAACAAAAGTTGATGTTGGAATATATGATGAGCCGGACGGCAATGAAATTCGAAAACTTGAATCTCTTGCTCCTGAACCTGTGATAAACAAAGGCACATATTCTTTTTTAAGTCCTTACACACAGGTGCGGGTAAGTGCCACTATATATGTCTATGACGGTTCATACAAGGCGACTACAGACGGTCGTACGCTGATAACACTTGCCGAATGAAATCGGGAGGTGGCCGCCATTTGTCAATTTCCTGCATTTTCAAAAAAAAATTAATTTTTTTCCAAAAGGGGGTTGACATTTTTTTTCGTTCGGAGTAGTATCTAATCATTCCAAATGCGGTAGTCGTATAACGGCTCATTACCCCAGCCTTCCAAGCTGGAGACGAGGGTTCGACTCCCTTCTACCGCTTAGTTTTCCCTTTCGGTTCCGAAAGGGATTTTTTTTGTGCGCAGAGTTGGTTTAAGTTTTTTTTACTGATTTTTTTTGTGGATTTTTGCAACTTTTCAGCTTTTTACAGTGTCGGACTATTGGGGGCTTGTTTTCCCGTTATGTGTTTTCACTCCGGTTAGGAAGGTACAAGATATGAAACGTTTCAAAAGTGTTTTCACGGCTTACGCATTGTGTGCGGGACTTTTATGCGGATTGTTCGCATCCTGCGAAAACTCTTTGGTTCCGGCCCCCACTGCACTGTCCCTATCAGGAATGACAAGGTCGGCAGCTCCCCAGGGACTTTCCGCAAGCAATGGACTTGCAGGTATAATCCAGCTTACATGGCAGCCTGTGAACGGGGCCTCCCGCTACTACATCTACGGAACAGATGCCGCAACCCCGAAGGAAAGCGACTTCAAGCAGGTGGATCAGACGACGAACACCACGATAGACATCCGTGTGAACCCTGGATCGACAGCGTGGTACAGAGTGTCGGCCGTTGACTCCGCATACACGGAAACAAAACAGAGTCTTGCAGTCCGGGGTTCCTCTCTTGCCCGCCCGTATATCACTTCAATAGAATCCACTTCGAACGAAAAAACTGGCGAAATCTGCGTCAAAATAGACTGGTACATGGCAAACTGCAACGCAGGCACATATCTTTCTTCAATAGAATACGAGGTGAAATACACAAATCCTCAGAACGAAACTTCCTCACAGGTATTACGAGCCTCCGAACTCTCTGCAACCACACTTTCCATCACGGATTTGAATCCAAGCACCTCATACAAATTTCAGGTTGTGGCCAGAAACATTGATTTCGGAAGCGAAGAGGAAAGCGCAGTCCTCGACAAGGAAACCCTCCACCGCCTGCGTCCCGCTGCTCCTGTCGAACTCAAGGCAACAGAGGGATCCGACCCGTCAAAAGTGACTCTTTCATTCAAACTTCCGCAGAAAGCCGATGTATGCAAAACCGCAGACAATTCATACATCACCTACCCGCTTTACTTCAAGGTATACCGCAAGGAACATTCTGCGGCAGACTGGCCGTCCGCTGTTTATGCGACAATCAGTCCCGACCCGGAAAACAACAATGCCTATAATCCCGGAGAGGAAATAACTTGGGATGACAATATAGACAAACCTTACAGGGGTGTTCTTTACGACTACAAAGTCCAGTCATGCGTCCAGCTTGATGATTTGGTAAAGAACGGAGAATATTCATACATAGAAACCTCCGAAAACTCTGCCGGCACGACCACAGGATGGGCAATGAAACAGGCGGTCCTTTCCGTTGGAACATATACGCCAGTGAAAGAGGGAGACTCCTATGTGAGTGCGGAAGCAGGATTCAACTTTGTGTGGAACAACTTCCCGTCGGAAATCACCAGTGCAAACACGGCCTCAAACTACACATTCTGGCTTTATGAACAGAAAAAAGGCTTTGGAGACACAGATGTTTACGGCACACAGACATTCAAAGAGGCGTTCTCTTCAATCGCCTCGGTTTCAACTTGCAGGCGTTCATTCAAAATGCCGGACGACAACGGATACTACAAGTACACGATGTACATAGTCCCCAAAGGAAGCCCGGCACCGGCAGAAGGAAGCACAGGAGCCCCGTCAGAAGCCTTGGACAGCGCGGCGACATTGAACGAGCTGATTGTTACCGACAACGCGCAGGGCATAGAAAACTTCAAGGTGAAATCGAAATACACAGACCACTTCGACATTTCATGGGATGTGAACAGCGGCTGGACCTACACACTCACCTACATACAGACTGTTGACGGAATTTCCGACGGTCAGACTTACGTGGTGGACATCTTGACTCCGGGAAATGTAAGAGACACAGGAAACATTTCAAGCGAAGGCGTGTGCCGCACCTACACCCTTTCCGCAAAACCGGCATCAGGGGCACCTATTTCTTCCACGGCGGAACCTGCCTATTCACTCGGAACTCCGGCCCCCATATTCGATGAAGCGAACCCGAGTTACGACTCCATCTCAATTAAATGGAAGAAAGTCGATGCGGCCTCGTCGTATAAAGTGCAGTTTCCCGGAAACGATGCTGTAAATGTTGTTCTTCCGGCAGAAGGAATCGTTGGAAACGTGACGGTCTCAGAAGACAGCATCGGGCACGAATACTACACCTACACATTCTCAAAGGATGAGCTTGGAAGCTATTACAAGGACGCAACCACTTCAGGCGACGACAGAATCGTGAATGTCACAGCGGCATCCGAAGCCGAATCAAGCAATCAAGCGGAAGGAAGTGTCACGGCACGCACGATTGGACCTGGAAACACAGAGCTCAAGACCTCGGTTTCAGAATACGAAAAGAAGATTGTTTCCACATGGAACGCGGTGCCGGGTGCCGCAGGATACATAGTAAAGCGTATGCGGTACACCATGCGCGATAAAACCGCTGTAAAACCTGATAAACCTGCCTTCGAATTCTTCTACGTGAACGCCTCAACCCTTGAAGTGTCGGTCAACGACGGAGAGAAGATTTCATGCATGACTGCGGAACAGAGCGGAAACAAAATCACCCTCACCGATGAATATGCCGCCGCTCCGGCTGACAATGCCGCTGTATGGCAGGTGACACAGAGCCGCATTCCGTGGGGTATTCCGGTTGAATACGCTGTGATTCCGGTTGCGGATTCCTCTGACAAAATGGACAAGGAAGGAATTCTGAATTATGCGGGGGCATCGTCTTCTGAAAAGCTTGCTTACACAAATCTTGATTTAATTGCGGAAAAAGGATGCACGTTCGGCTATGGTCTCAATGTGAGGGCTTCAAAGTCAGAATACTCCGGCAAAGTCATAGTCACGTGGGACATGCCTTATGGAAATGCCGCGGATGTCTCCCATTTGAGACCGTTCATATACCGCCGCAAAAAAGGAAGAACAACTGGTTACAAGGATGCGGATCTGGTGGGAAGCAATATAACCGACCCGAAGGCTCAGGAAGCCAACGTGGATTCCTTCCACACAATCGACGAGCTTACAGGCCCCTATGAATATGTCGTCAAATACATTTCAACAGCACCCGATGTGGACAAAAACGATCCGTTCGTAAGCTCATACATTGACACCCTGAAGGAAACCCGCGATGCCATTTTCGATACCGACGAATGGAAAGCAAAATCAGGGGAATGGGAGCCTGCAAACGTGGGATATCTCTTCTATCTTCCTGAATTGAGTGTCACAGGACTTGATTCACTTGGAAACGAGTCATTCACTGAAAGCGTGTACTGGAAAACATGGGACTACGAACCGAGGCTCCTTGGTCCTGCCGATGACGGAGACACTCCCGCCTATACTATATGGACAAAGAATCTGAACAACGCTTCAGGATGGTTCCAGGTGGGAAGCATGGACACGAACGGATTTGTGAAATCCGTCTCAAGAAGCTGGGATGAAACTTCAATCATAACGGGCACAAACAGCCTTGCCCTCACTCCGACAACTCCGAAAGGAGAATTAACGGACAGTACCGGCAGCAGCAACGGTCTTCTCAAAGTGCAACGCGACCAGAAACACTACTACATGATCCGCGCCCAGAGAAAAAATGAAGCCGGGGAAACCATCTACACCTACCTCGGTCTTGACGGAAGCATCTGGACATACCGCAAGATTTCGGCGGAGGAGTTTGCAAAAAATGTTTTGGTGATTGTTGCGGATGCACTTGCGCAGGCCGGTATCGCAGAAAGTGACTGAACGTGTACCGGATACAATGGTTCCGGGCCATTCAAGACGAATCGTGCGGGAGGGAGTACAAAATTTACATATGGAACTTCCTCTAACAATTTCAGGCATAATTTCTATGAGCTTCCAGGATTTGCGTATGATGAGAAAGATGGGAAACCTAAACCTTTTACAAGTGATTATACGATTTCCATGCCTGATAAGGGAGAATACGGCGTAATCATGTATTCGCCATATTATTTTGAAGAAACGACTATTACCGTAAGTCACGCTTCAGGCAGACCTTCTTATCAGGGTTCAATAAAGTTTACAGCCGGAAAAAAATTAGGGTTGTGGACTATCTCTGCAGACAAGACGTATTCTTTTACGGCAGATACAACCACTTCATCTGGAGTATCCCAAGTCTTCAACGCAGACAAAAACCAAAATACATTTGAAAGTTTCTTCCCTGTAAACCTCGGAGAAAGCTATCATGATAAGGTGACTCACAAAGACCAGAATGCAGGCGGTGTCCAATATAACGGCAGCTGGTGGCTGGTCCGCGAAGATTCCAAGCCCGATTCAGAGTTCACGGAGCAAGGAGACTGATTATGAAAAGGGTTGTTTTTTTCACGCTGATTTTCACGGCATTTTCATTCATTCTTTTCTCCTGTGCCGACATGTTCCAGGGGAAGATTCCTATGGACACTGCTTCAGAACTTGGAAGCCTTCAGGATCTGATGGAACAGAAAACCGAAATAACCGACCTTGAGACGCCCACTCAGATTTTCGTGTCGCAGGGAGACAGTCCCACCACAATCACCGTTTCATGGAATCACGTTGAGGGTGCCCAGTCATACCGTCTTGAAAGAGCCGTCAGCACCACAAAGAATGCGAACGGTGCCTTCGAGGAGCCTTCGGAAGGAGACTACACGGTAATCACTTCTTCAGTGGGAAGCACTGCTTATATTTATGATGATGGGAACCACAACGGCACATACTATGAAGACGTTATTCTTTCCGACCCCAAGTACACAAGCGCTGAATACGGTTACAAATATTTCTACCGTGTCTCTGCTGAAAACATTGCAAAGGGCTACGGATCAAGCGATTTCATAACTTCAGCAGGCGGAACGCTTTTTGCACCGCCCTCGTCCGTCTCAGCATCCGCCGGTACCTATAAAGACAGAATCGTGGTGAAATGGGATAAATCACCATCCGACTCCACCCAATCCTATTCAATCTACCGTAGTGTGAACTCCGACGGCTCCAATGCCACGAAACTCGCCACGGTAAAGGCGAATATGTCATCATACACAACGGCCGTCACCGAAGCAGACCGCGGCACGGAATTCTACTTCTCGGTTCGCGCACAAAACAAAGACGGCGTTGAATCGGTAAGTTCAGCTCTTGGTCTTGGGTACGCGCGTGCAGACGGAGCCCCTGTTCTTGTGGAAGATGTGGAGGTCTACGAAGGACGCGGCGCAAGCTCAACTGAAATAAAAATCAAATGGACCGGAGACCCTGAAACAAATTACGCCGTGTACCGCAACAGTTCTGTCGACTCTGCCCTTACACTGCTGAGTTCGGGGGTAAGCGGACAAACAAATTACACATTTACGGATTCCCAGGATCTTGAGGAAAACGTTTACTATTATTATATGGTTCAGCCATGGAAACTCGACTCCGACGGTGCTACGAAAGTCAAGGGAGCCATGTCTGATTCAGGAAGCAAGTCAAGCAGGCCTGCGGAAGGATTCATCCTTGGAGCCCCTGAAACAGTCACCGTTACGAAAGACAGTTCGGGACACAACATTTCATGGACACCCGCACTCGGAAACGACACTGAACGTTCTTCCTACAGCTACGAGATTTCCGGCTCCGATTCAAAGGACGGACCATTTGATGCTATTGCTACGGTTCCCGTTTCAAGCCTTGTTGAAATCTCGGGAAAATATTCCTATCAGAACACCGTCACGCGCGCATATTACAAAATCCGCACGAAGAATTCCTCAGGCGCATTAAGTGAATACAGCGCGGTTCAGGCTCCTGCCCCGTATGCACCAAAGAGCATCGAAGTAAGCTGTTACAAAAATCTCTCGGGGGAAATGGGTAGCAGTTGGACTGCAAACAGCAACGGGGTCTACCCTGTCAAAATCACTTGGGAAGCTCCTCTGGATTCCTCCGACGTTGCAGGATACTACGTGTACCGTTCCGACAAAAGGGATTCAGGATACAAGAGACTTTCTCTCAACAATGATGAAAAGACTTTCGTAATCACAGGAAACACTTTCTACGACTCAAACGTAAGCGCGCGCACAAAGAAGATTTATTATTACAAAGTCCTCTCTTTGAACAGTCTTTTGGGAGGAGCGAATTACTCCGACGTGAAATGGGGGTATGGAGCACTCACCGCCTCCCAGTATATGAAGGAATACAATATTGCCACGGTAATGAATTCTCAGAAAAAACTCACCCTTATGCACAGGAGTGGAAATACTGACAAACTTGGAGAGGAAACCGCATACGGAAACATTTCCGGAAATCTTTATTACCATGCTAGCATTGAAGGACTGGGCGGACGCGTAATTATGAAGTACACGGATTACGCCGACTGGTATGTGAATTCAAACGGAGCACTGAGCACCACTGCCCCAGATGCCTCTGAAGATGTGATTGGAACTGCGGGAGGAATCTTCTTCCTGCTGAACGGAAACACAAACACCAGCGCCAGCATGGACACAAACGGACAAATGGATGGAACTGTTGACTGCAGGGGTATGTATCCAGGATCCGTTGTTTATGACAATGTGAAGATTAAGGGTGGTGCTGCAGGAGGCGGTTACTACGTTATTAAACGCGAAGGATTTGATTCTGAAAATGTAAGCTGGACAGTCGGCGAAGAGAAAAAATAATCCTCGAAGAAAATGAACAATGGAAACACAGGGAGACTATAAAATGAAACATTCAGCAAAAATAATTATTGCAGCTATTGCACTTTCACTCACGGCCATACTCACTTCATGCTACGAACCTTCCCCGCTCTACGGCACATGGGCAGACAACAAGGGTAACAAGATAATGTTTGACTCCGAAGGCGGATTCAGTGCGACTGTCATAATCAACGGCAACAAGGAACTCACCCTTGGAACTTATATCGTTCTCAAAAACATCCTTGTTTTGACAAGCGATTCGGGAAACGTCACCAACACCGAATGGGACATACGCGGAAACATTATGTACTTGAACTGGGTTGATTCAGCCTCCAATGCAAAACAGCTTCAGCTTTACAAGATTGCAAACTAGGAGATTCCTGATGAAAAAATGCGTTTTGTTTTTTGCACTGTGTCTTGTTTTCCTTCCCGCAGTGAGCCAGACTTCCGAAACCGCATCCTCCGACGCTGTTCTTGTTTCCGAAGACGGTGAGGCATTGGATCCCGTGACAGGATTTCCCTCCATAAAGGAAAAGCCTTTCGTGATGTTCGACTGGGGAGCCACAATGTCGTGGAACACAAGACTGAAATTCCAGACGGGAAGAACGAATTTCGTATTTGAAGACAATATGGTGGGACTTTACTTCACAATGGAGACAATGCACATACGTCCGCTCGACAGCATTCTCCGCATTGCGGCCTACTATCCTCTCAGAAGCACATTCAACAAAGTCGAGCAGAAATCCAAGCAGACCCTCGTGTATGCTTTCGATGTGATTTTTGCCCCTCTTTTCCGTCTTGATATGTGGCATTACATAGGCATAAACATTGCCCCAGGAATCCACTTTATGTACCAGCTCACTGACGACTGGCACTACTTTCAGCTGGGAGGCTCCGTTCTTGCCGGCATAGAGCTTCCCGTGTGGGAAAGATGGACATTCCTCATAAACGGAATCGCCGCACTTGATTATCCTAACTTCGGAACAAACGCCCAGATGGCACCTATTGATCTTGCATGGAGTTATCAGCTTTCAGTCGGAGTAAGATATTCAAAGAAAGGTGCTAACAAATATTCCTACATAAAGAGCCGCAGAAAGGCGAAGGCCGCAAGAGAAGCCCGTTCTATGGAAACGGCCGAAGCCTCATCTCCTGAATACACCGCCCCTCAAGAGGAAGAAGAACAGGGTGCTGAGTAGTTCCAAGGGCATCTTTTTAAGCTGCTTTCATGCGGATTTTAAATGATTCACCTTGTTCTTTGTTGTTCATTTTTTTTCGTTTTCTATTCCAAGGGCCAGACATGCCGCCCGTGCTGCATTCTGTTCAGCCTTCTTTTTGCTTTTTCCTGATTCGGGTCCGTAACATACGGCTCCAAGATGCACACTCACCATAAATGTCCGGTCGTGGTCGGGGCCTGTCTTGTTCACAAGCTCGTAAACCGGACATTCCCTGTGCTTTTTCTGGTAATATTCCTGAAGGATGGTCTTGTAGTCCTTGTTTCCCTTGTCGTCCTGAACTTTGCGGATTTCAGGCACAATAAGACGGAGCACGAAATCCCTGGCCTTTTCGAAGCCTGAGTCAAGATACAGGGCCCCTATCACGGCTTCCACGGCATCTGCAAGGATGGCGTTTTTCTGTCTTCCGCCGCTCATTTCCTCGCCCTTTCCAAGCACGATGTAGCGGTCGATCTGCATTATGTTCCGGGCGATCGGTGCAAGGGAGTTCTCGCTCACCACGTTTGCCTTGATGCGTGCCAAATCACCTTCAGGGTTGTCCATCATGTCTTCGTAGAGGAAGTCGGCCGTTGCAAGTCCAAGCACTGAATCCCCGAGGAATTCCAGACGTTCGTTGTTGTAACGGTGATGCTCCTCGTTTTCGTTTGAAAATGATCTGTGGTGCAGCGCAAGGTCGAGTATGTTCAGATTGTGAAAATGCAGGTCATTGTGGGATGCGAACGCCTCAAGCTCTTTTTTACGCTGGCTGTCCAACTTCCTTGACTCATAAATTTTGTCTCTTAAATTCATCGGGATTATTTTTAATGAAAAAGAATAAATAAAAAAAAGGCACAGCAATTACACCGTGCCTTTCATCTCTTTACAGAACTGATTACTGCTGCTGAGACTTGATGAAATCATAGGCATCGCGGACTTTTTCAAATTCGTTTGCCTTTTCATCAGGAATATGAACTCCAGTCTCTGCTTCGATAGCATAAACCAACTCGTATGTATCCAAGCTATCTGCGCCCAAGTCACCGCGGAATGTAGCGTCCAAAGTAACTTTCTCAGGGTCAATTTCCAAGTTCTCTGAAATCAATTTCTTGATTTTTTCAAACAATTCGTCTTCCATTTTTAGTCTCCTAATTTAATTAGCCGTTTACTTCTGGAGTAATAACCTGACGTCCACGATAGAAACCGCACTTGGGACATACATGATGCTGCATAACCAGGTTGCCACAGTTTGCACATGGTACCAGGTTCGGTGTAGCAAGACGCATATTCACACCACGCCTTCTTTTGGTTACGGCCTTTGATGTTTTTGATCTAGGTACTGCCATCTTATAACCTCGCTATAAATTTTTAGTCGTCTGTATAACGTGATTATATTACTACAGATTCCTATTCCTTGTCAATAATTATATAGAAAATTACCGCATTATGTCAAGTGTATAATGACAATACCATTAATTTAGCAAAGTGTCATGCCGAACGAAGTTGTGTCATGCTGAACGTGGTTGCGTGCAACCGAATTCAGCATCTCTTGTGCAGGAGAGATCCCGAATCAAGTTCGGGATGACGGTAGTGACAGACCCGGAATGACGCAAAGTTAATGGCGTTGGTGTATAATGGGTTTCTCGAAAAAAAATGAATCCCATCCGCGCGAATCAAGTGGCGGGGCGGTATTTTGCTTTGATTGCCTCTTCCACTACGGGAGGCACCATTGCGCTAATGTCTCCGCCGTAACTGGCCAGTTCCTTGATGCTGCTGGATCTGATTAGGAAATATCTCTGCTCGGTCGGAACGAACAAAGTCTCCACTTCCTGATTCAAAGAGCGGTTTATGAGCGAAAGGTCGAATTCGTATGCAAAGTCGTTCGTGTTTCTGATTCCCCTAAGAAGCACTTTGGCACCCGCCTGGCGGCAGTAATCGCTTACCAGAACATTGCAGGTGTGCACGGTCACGTTCTTGAAATCTTTCGTGAGTGTCTTCAGCATGGAAAGGCGTTCCTCTGCCGAAAAGAGATATTTTTTTTGCGGATTCACGGCAATAGCCACGTCTATGCTGTCGAAAAGACGGCTTGTGCGTTCAATTATGTTCAAATGTCCGTATGTGGGCGGATCAAAGGATCCTGGAAAAACTGCAAGCATGGGAACAGTCTATCACAAAAATCACAGCAAGGCAAGGAAAGCTTCTTCGTTGATAACCGGGATGCCGAGTTCCGCCGCTTTTTTGTTTTTGGAAGATCCGCTTGCGGTGTCGTTTGTGACAAGATATGAAAGCCCCTTCACCACTGAAGATTTAACCGACCCCCCGTTCTGCTTTACAAGATTCTGTGCATCGGCTCTTTTCATTGAGCGGAGTTCTCCGGTGAAACAGAATGATTTTCCGACGAGTTTTCCTCCCTCAATTTGCTCGACCGTAAGTGTTCCGCTTTGAATGAGATTTTTCATCTCTTCTTTGTTTTCCTTCAGCCCCTGCACGAAAGTTTCTGCAAGAATGTCCGCAAATCCGTAGACTCCGGCAATCTGCTCCTGTGTGGCTTCAAAAAGAGAATCCAGGGAATTGTATCCGGCTTCGATGAGTTTTTCCACGATGGTCTCGCCTATTCCTTCAATGTCGAATCCTGCAATGAATTTGGAAAGTGAAACCGAACGATGGTTTTGTATTGAACGGTACACCTTCTCTGCTCCAAGGGATTTCTTTTCCTGTGAGATGCTTTCCTCATTCAGAAAATAAGGAGTGATTTTTTCAACCGTAAGATTGTAGATGTCCGTTACCGACTGAACGACTTTGTCGCGGAAAAGCGACCTCACCAATGTCTCGCCCAGATCGCGTATGTCGACAACAGACACCCATTTCAGAAGACGGTGAAGAATCCTCTTCGAGCAGTCCTTTCCAGGACAGTAGAGTCTTGTGCCTTCGTCAATGAGACGTGAACCGCATGTGGAGCATATTTCCGGGAATTCGATTTCAGAAAGCTCTTCATCTTCCGAGGGAACAACGCTTTCAATTTTGGGAATGATTTCACCACGCTTCACAACAACCACATGACTTCCTATCTTCAAACCGAGCGATCGGATGAGGTTTGGATTTGCAAGGCTTGCACGCTGCACTGTTGTTCCGTTCAAATCAACAGGATCGAAAACTGCAACAGGTGTGTAAGTGGCCCCTGATTCATTCCATTCGACTTTGCGCACAACGGAAACAGCTTCCTCGAGACTGAACTTGAATGCTATCTGTCTGTCGGGTCTGTCGCGGCTTGCATCTTCGTGGTTTACGTTTCTTTCTTTGATGACAAGACCGTCTATGTCGTAATCGAGTTCCTTTCTTTCCTCCATCACCTTTGCGCGGTATTCAATCACTTCTTCCGCTGATTTTGCGATGTGAAGTTTCACAGTTGTGAATCCGCATTTTGAGAGCCAGTTGATTTTGTCCTCTTCGTCTTTGAACGGCTGCTCTCCTTCGGTGGCCCATACATCGTAGACAATGAGGTTAAGATACTGCGAGCCTTCTCCGTCTTTTCTTTTCATAAGTCCGTTGGCGGCGTTCCTGCAGTTTGCCTTGTTTGAAAAAAGATCCCTGTGGACTTTGTGCGTCATTATGACTTCACCACGTATTCCACCTGTAAAATCCAACGTTTGGTTACCAAACTTGAGAGTCGAAACAACCCCTTGGAAATTGCGTGCGTTTGCAGTGATGTCGTCTCCTATTGTTCCGTCTCCGCGTGTGACTGCCCTTTTCAATTCTCCGCGGCTGTACTGGAGTTCGAGGCTTGCACCGTCAAGTTTGTATTCAACAAGATATTCCGGGTAACTGTGTTTCTGTGCCCATGCAAGGAACTGCTCGGGGTTTGCTGCCTTTTCCTGACTTCCCATCGGCATCACGTGTCTTGCTTTGGGAAATGAACCGGAGTCGGCACCCACTTTGTGAAGAAGAGGATGATCCGGATTGAGAGACTTCAATTCGTCCCAGAGTTTGTCGAACTCGGCATCGGAAATTTCACCTTCCCCGTTGTAATAGGATTTCTGGTACCGATCTATGTCATGGGCAAGATTTTCAATACGCACTTTGCGTTCGCTTTGGGCCTGGGCTTCATCAATGTCAAACAAATCCATTTTGTCCTCTTCCTTTATATAAAACCAACAGAGATTTGGAAATGCTCAATCATCTGTCTTTTCGAAAATGATTTCAAAAATCTCTCGTCCTGCGTCTATGCCTTTCTGCTCGAATTTAGTTCTGGGACGCCATTCCTGATGCGGTGCGAATCCTTCGTATCGGTTTTTGATTCCTGCCGTTGCCGAAAGTTCTTCGAGTGCCTGATGTGCATAATCCTCGATGTCGGTGGCAAAATAAAGGTATCCTCCGGGAGAGAGTTTCTGGGCAAGAAGGTCTGTCCTGGGACGTTGGATGAGCCTGCGCTTGTGGTGCTTTTTCTTCGGCCATGGATCGGGAAAGAAGATGTGGAATGCCTCAAGGGATGAGTCGGGAATCATTGTCTCAAGCACTTCGATTGCGTCATGCTCAATGATGAAGATGTTCGAAAGTCCCCGTTTTTTTATTTCCCCCAAAAGCTTTCCCACGCCCGGGCGGTGCACTTCAAGTCCAAGGTAATTCATGCCGGGCCTCTGTTCTGCCAATGCGGCTGTCGAATGTCCCATGCCGAATCCTATTTCCAATGTGACGGGATTGTTGTTGTTGAATATTTCAGTGTAATTCAGGGTCTTGTGTTCGAATGGAATGCACCACACCGGATGCAGTTCGTTGTAGCATTTTTTTTCATTGTCTGTCATGCGTCCTGCGCGGAGAACGAATGTTTTCACTGTCCTTCGGAATCTGCCGGAATCATCAGAGTCGTTCCCTTCCGTGGATATGTTTTCTTCCAAAGCGTCATTGTCGCTCACGTTTATTCCTCGTCTGTCAAATTTGTTTCAGGCAACATGCAGACCACCGTGCCGTTGTTTGCCCTGTAGCAGACTCTCATTTTTCGAGCAAGTCCGTATTCAGCGCTGATGTCGGCATTTGTCTTCCAGTGTTCAGGCCTTAGTCCGTAGAATATCATAATTCCCTGCTCATCGTAAAGAGCCACGTAGGCTTCTGCGGCAGGAAGAAGAGCCGGTATTTGTGAAGGTGGAGTCTCGAGAATCTTTGCATCGTAGGAAATGGAAAATGAACCTGAACATTCCTCTCCGGCGGCATCAACATAATAAAGGGAATACCATCCCTGAGGCAGAGGACTTCCTGACGGCGGCACAAAATTCGTGTAGCCGGTCCAAAGCACATTGTTCTGCGAAGTTATTTTTTTCGGATGCATGCATGTCCATTCAAGCCCCGATGTGTTATGAACCGCCCTGATTGATTCCACTTGTCTTTCGTCACCTGTGGTTTCCGCAAACAGGGAAAGACGCATGGAAGGAGCAGAGGTTTCAGCTGCATAATCAATAACGACCACTGTATTTACGTGCGAGATTGAATTGACTGTGTTCGAGCAGTCGGTGAGGAGAAAAGAAAAAACGCATGAGGCCAATGCCGCGGCTTTTGCAAATCTACCCATGTTTTTTAGAAATTGAACTTCAGGCTGATAACCGTCAGGTCGCTGGCGGTAAACTGGTTCACAAGAGACTCGAATTTCACGTTCACCTTTTTGCAGGCATCGTCGAGATATGAAAGATAGTAGAGTCCGAGATCGGTGCCCTCCTGCCCCTCAGGCATCTGGCGGTAGAAATCTATGAGGGATTTCTTGTTGAGGTCGGCGGCCATCTTGTTTTCGATGTTCTCCTTCACTTCCTGGAATTCATCATCCTTGTTGTAAAGAGTGATGTTCAGGCTTCCCTGCTTTCCGATTGACGTGGAGCCTCCGCCGATCTTCCATGAAAGGAAAACCACCTCGTGCTTTCTGATGAGTTCCTGTATAATCTTCTGGCGGATTTCGGGATCGTAAATCAGAGTCTCGTAATTGTCGATTCCCTGGTAAAGCTGTCTTGCCGCTTTGCGCATATTGGTGTTTTCGCTGTTCAGGGCAAGTTCCATTACCATAACGGAAATGTACTCGGCCACTTTGGATTTGTCCATATAACGTGAAAGCGCCTGTCTGATCACGCTGAGAATCTGGGTGAATCCGTCTGCCTTGTAGAATTTGGTGATTATGTACCAGTTCATAAGACTCAGGCGGTTAAGGAATTTTTCAGTCATAAGAAGATATATGTTTTTCTCTTCCGGTGAGTAATCCGTATTTGCCATTATGGTCTGCCATATAGGCTCAAGGATTGCCTGACGCGCCGACTGGATGATGTTGTCTTTGAGTGCAAGGTGATTTTTCAGCTGTTTCTCAGGAATCTGAGTTCTTTCATCTATGAGCTTTCCTGGATTTGTTCTGTTGTGGTGACGCACGCAGTCACATTGAATCAGGGCGGCAAAAATCTCGCGGTCGAACTGCTTGTAAAGGATTGAGTACACAATCACTTTCGAAAGATCCATAATCTCCTGACGGTGGCTCACGAATTCCGACATGGAAATCTCAAGCTTTGAAATATAGTCAACGAGAATCATGTTCTGCAGGGACATAGGCGAAAAATGGTCCATGCTGATGCCGTACTCTTCCTGATTGTCTGCAAGCCTAAAGCGCAAGAGCTTTTTCTTGTGGCTAATGAAGTGAGACGCACCTTCCTCGGTGAGAACAACTTTCAATGGAAGATCAAGATAAAATTTTTTCCCAGATGCACACATTTATTTTAAATTTCTCCTTCAATTATATTACCACAAAGGGCTTGCATTGTAAACATCAATATTCTATTATTATAGAGTATATGAGAAACCTTCCGATGAAACTCCTGTTTTCAGTTCTCCTCATTGTCCTTTCGGCGGCAAAATCCTTTTCCCAGAGCGGCGATGCACCGAACTACGGAATCGATTTATGCGAGAACCTGTATTCAAAACTTACTGAAAGAGGCATCCCAGTAGAGAAACAGGAACTTATTCCTTCGGATTCGGAGAGCTTTCCACAGAATCTTCTTATCACAGTATCGGCAGAAAATGCTCAGAATCAAAGTGAAAAATGGTATGATTCTTCAATTAATATGATTATCTTCGCCTTCACACAGGAATTCGCGGGAAAAAATCTTGAAAGTCTCATTAGTTTCGTTTCCTTTCTTTCCGAATCAAATCTTTCCTACACCGCCGTGGTGTTTCTGAGTGCGAACGACAGCTTTCCCCTCACAGTTGATTTTGAAAACAACGTCTTTCATCCTACGGGTACAAAGGCATGGGTTTCCTCGCTGGGATATGACGACAGAATCTGCGCCATTGTGATAGACTCCGGTGCGGAGAGAGCGGTGATTCCCGGAACCAACGGCACTGTGGCTCCACTTTGGCTTGTGCGTACCATTTGCAATTCATTCACATCAAACGGTGAGAATCCGCAGCTTTCCTATACATTCCCCCTGCTGTACCAGCTTGGCTTTACGAAAAAGGACACCCGCATGGAGGCTTTCTTTGAGCAGAACATTCCGGTTGCCGGACTTACCCTGAAAACGGACTATCTGGACAATCTGATTCTGCGCGACATTGCAAAATCCATTGATCCGCTTGTAAAGGAAAACTGGGACAGGCACTACGCCTTCTTCAAAGTGGGACGGCACACTTATTGGATCGGAGAAGCGGTTTCGATAGTTTTTTTCTTTTTATTCAGCATCTTCATTCTTCTGGCAATCACATTCAAGGCTCTTTCCAGAAGCGACAGGAACGTAGGTGCCGCACGTGACATTTTGCACACCTGGTATTTCATTCCCTTCACTCTGTTTCTTACAACGGTGGTTCTTCATCTCACGCAGGGATTGTTTTCTTCTCTGGCCACGGAAAATCCGCTGCTCCTTGTGAGTCTCAAAATGCTTTTTGCAGTGCTCGCTGTTTTCATTGTGTTTATTCTGCGCATAAGCCTGAACTTCCGTGTTTCGTTCAAAGCGTCAGGATACCATATGCTTCTTATGTCCGCCCTGAATGTGTTCATATTCTCTTACCTGAACATTTGGCTTGAATACATTATGTTCTTTGAATACATCCTTATTTTCATTGCCGAGAAAACAAAGAGGACACCGACTCTCATTATTATGTTCATCGTGCCCTTCATTCCTTTTGTGCTTCTAATCTCGCAGATTGTAAAGCATACGAATCCGGATGCACTTTCCGCCTACATTGTGTTTCCCCTGTACAAGAATCTGCTCCTTTCCTGCCTGCTGTTTCCCGTCCTTATGCAGCTTGAAAGAGTCCTCATAGCCCTGGATATTTTCTCCCCGGAAAAGAAAATGAATCCGCTCCGGTATATGGCTTATTCAGCGGCATCCATTGCGGTTCTTGCATTGTCTCTTGCGTTGATTTATCAGGTATGCGTGCGTATGCTTCCGAAAACAGAAACTGAAAAGCCGTCCTTCTCTTTTTCAATAAAAGAAAGACCTGAAGATGAATATACAGTCAAGGCGGAACTTCAAAGCAACAATTTCATGGAACTCAACATGCACGAACTTACGGTGGAAAGCGGGGCTCCTGCAATTCGATACACAATTTCCGTCGAGAGCAAAAGCGGAGTCCCAGTTTACGAAAGCAATTACGAATACACGATGGTCTCCCCGAATAAAATTGTGTTCATCACCCCGGATTATCCGGCAGGACCCATTCACATAGTTTACTCATCTGAAAACGAAGGAAAGGTCACTGTGGAGGCATACTTGAGTTCTTCGGAAGACAGGGGCACGCTCTACCACGAGAGAATAACCCTTGAGCAGGTGCACACCGCCTCTGAGGAGGAATGATGGACAGTGTTTTTCTCCATGTGGATTTGGATGCCTTCTTTGCATCCGTAGAGCAGCTTGACCATCCCGAATACAGAGGAAAACCAGTGATTGTAGGAGGACTTCCAGGTGACAGACGTGCTGTTGTTTCAACTGCATCCTATGAGGCGAGGAAATTCGGAGTACATTCTGCAATGCCGCTTGTGACTGCCGTGAAACTTTGTCCGCAGGCGGTATATGTGAGAGGAAACTACAAGCGCTATTCCGAGAAATCCCACGAAGTCATGTCAATCTTTTCAGACTACTCGCCCGAAGTGACTCAGATTTCAATTGACGAGGCTTTCATTGACATTACGGGAACCGAGCGTCTTTTCGGAAACCCGGTTGACCTTGCAAAAAAAATCAAGGCACGCGTTAAAACAGAAACAGGTCTATCCGTGAGTGTGGGACTTGCCACCACTATGTACCTTTCGAAAATCGCATCGGGGCTTCGGAAACCAAACGGCCTTACCGTAGTGCCCAGAGGAAAGGAAGAGGATTTTATGCTTTCACTTCCGATTGAGAAAGTGTGGGGAGTCGGAGGAAAAACCCTTGCTCATCTGAAGGCTGCAGGATTTTGCACCACACGCGATATTTATGAAAAATCAGAAGCCCTTCTCATAAGCATCTTCGGACAAAGCAGCGGCTCTTTTCTTTACAATGCAGTCCGTGGAAACAAGGGCATGGTTTTCGGCGGAGAGGCAAAGAACCATTCTATAAGTTCGGAAACAACCTTTGAATTCGATCTCACCGACCGGTATGCAATCGATACGGCGCTTATGTCTCTTTCGATGGATGTGCTTTACAGGATGCACAGGGAAAACGTCAGGTCTAGAACTGTTGCACTTAAAATCCGCTACGAGGATTTCACGACCGTGAGTGTACAGGCGACAACCGAACGTCCGGTTATGAATGCCGATGATATGTTCGCACGCTGCCAGGCCCTGTTCACGAAAAAATATCAGGAGGGAAAAGGCATACGTCTTCTGGGAGTCTCTTGTGACAATGTTGAGGACAAATCCACTCCAACCCAACAGGAGCTTTTTGATTTCGGAGACTCCAAAAGAGCAAAGGTCGAAGAAGCAATCTACGCAATGGAAGACCGAAACCCCGACCTCAGGGTGAAGAAAGCCCGGCTTCTGCAGGAAGAGTAAAACCGAGCGTTCGCATAAATCAGCCTTTGACAGCACCCGCCGTAATACCGGTGTAAATCTGTTTCTGGCAAAGAAGGAATACAATCAGTGCAGGAATGAGCGAGATGATTACACCTGCGCAGATGAGATTGTAACGGCTTCCGAGAGGACCTGTGAAAGTATAGAGCGAAATGGCCACTGTCTTCAGTTTGTTTGACTGCAGGTAAAGGGCCGCTCCGTAGTATTCGTTGTAAGTTCCCACACCTTTCAGAATCATACTCGTAACGATGGCCGGCTTTAAGAGCGGAAGAATAATCTTCCAGTAGATTGTGAAGTAATTCGCACCGTCCATAATCGCACTTTCATCCAGCGACGTGGATATGTTTTCCATAAACTGAATGAAGATGTATATTGAGATGACGTCCGTTCCCATCATCATGATTATGTAGCCGTAAAGATGGTCAATAAAATGAAGAGACCCCATTATCTTGTAGACTGCGACCTGCATTGCGACACCGGGAAGAAGTGTTGCGAAAAGAAAGAGTCTGCGGATTAGAGCGTTTCCAAAGAATTTGAATCTGTTCAGAACAAATGCGAGCTGAGAACTTATGAGGATTGACCCCAGAAGAACGAAGAAAAGGACAATCAGCGAGTTGACGAAGGCCTGCCCCATTCCGGCGGTTTTGAATGCCTTGGCGAAATTTGCAAACTCCCAGACTTTCGGAAGATTCATTACCGAGGTGGACTGGTATTCGGCATCGTTTTTGAATGCCGTGATTACGCAGGAGATAATCGGAAGAATTGCCCAGAATGCAAAGAACGCGAGGGAAAAATATTTGAACATCTGGCTTATGATAGTTCCAGGGGTGTAATGATGCTTTCTCATATGATTCCTCCGTTTTTGTTTCCGTCTGTATTTGCATTTCTAAACACATATTTGAAGAAGATGTTCTGAAGCAGGGTGACAATAAGAATGATTGCCAAAAGGAACACGGCCATTGCAGATGCCAGTCCGACTTTCTGATCCGTGTGGGCAACCTTGTCCATGATGATGAAGAAGGTTCCCGTTCCGTTTGCACCCTTCGTGATTACGTAAGGAGGCTCGAATGCGCTGAGTGAACCGGTGATGGAAAGAATCAGGTTCAGCGTGATGATTGTCTTGATGCTCGGAAGGATGATGTTGCGGAACTGCTGGAATCTGTTTGCTCCGTCGATTTCTGCGGCTTCATAAAGTGCGGGATCCACGGACATGATTGCACCGATGAAAAGCACCATGTTCTGTCCCAAATATCTCCAGACTGAAGTTCCCACAAGGCAGACATTGTTAAGCCCCTGTGTGCGGAGCCAGTACGGCATTTTTTCAATGGGGATTCCCAGCCAGCTCAAAACGGTGTCGAATACAAATCCGTGCGTGAAAAAGAATTTGAAGATGAATCCGATTGCAATTCCGTTTATGAGATACGGAAAAAACATAATGCCTTTAAAGGCGTTTCCGAACTTTGTCTTGAAGCTGAGCATTGTGGCAAGGAAAAGCGCCAGAACCAACTGAACCACGGATCCCGCCATATAATAGAGGCTGAGCTTTAAGGACTGGAAAATGTCGCCTCTTGTGAACAAATCCTTGTAGTTCTGAAGACCGACGAATTCACGGGAGCCGACATACTTCATCTTGAAGAAGCTGAATCCCACCATTTCACCAAACGGAAGATATGTAAACGTAAAGAGAAGAAGAATCGGAATCACAATGAAGCATCCAATGATTATCTTCTGCTGTCCTCCCGTGCTTCTTAGGAAAAGTGACAGTCTGCTTTTTAATTCGCTTTTGGGTTTTGAACCATTCATTGCAGGCCCCCTGAAAAAAAATTGCCTTGAAAATGCGTTGTCAGTTACAAAGTTGCCTCTAATATGCGGTGAAAGAATCCTGCTGAAACAGATTTTTTAGAGGTTTCTTTTTTTAATTTGAAGTGCCGGGCCGCCGTTCAAGACAACCCGGCGTCAGGATGGATTATTTTACGGATACGTTGTTGCTTTCCTGGGCACGTGTCCAGGCGGCATTCCACTCATCCATAATCTTGTCGAATGTCATGTCTTTGTTGTAAGCATGCTCGATAATCTGCTGAACCTTCAGGTTTCCGCCTGCGTTGATTGCAAGCTCTGAGTCTGAGTTCAGATTGTTCATCAAATCTTCCTCTCCTGCAAGGGCGGGAGTATCGGGCACGAATTCGATTCCATCGAATGCAGCGTAAACAGGAGGATATTTGCTGTCGTTCATTGCAATCGGGATTCCACCCTCGTTGAATGCAAAGCCGGATTTTTCAGTAAACCACTTCAGGAAAATGAGTGCGGCTTTCTGATTGTTGACTGATGCATTAACGTTTACTCCGAAGCAGTAGTCAGGACCTGCCGAAGCGTACTGCTTGCCATTTACAGTGATCGGGAAAGACATGTATCCAATGTCATCAGGATTCGGTCCTGCTCCCTGCATCTGTGTGAATGCCCATGATCCGAGAACCATTGTTCCGATTTCACCGCGGTTGATCATGCCTTTGCAGCCTTCCCAGTCAGTCGTGGTGTAGTCATCCTCAATAAGACCGTTTGCAACTGCATCGTAAAGCACTTTGTACACGGCATAGGCATGTGTTCCGTCTCCCCTGTTTCTGAAAGGATTCTTTTCGTGGGGAAGAATCTGGTTGTTGTACTTTGAATCACCTGTAGCGGAACCGCCGAGGTATGCGTCCCATGCACCCATTGTCCAGCCTGCTGCGTAGTTTGTGTAAAGCGGGATGGCATCCGTCTTTTCTTTGATGAGCTTGAGGTCTGCGATGAACTCTTCGGGAGTCTTCGGCATCTTTGTGATTCCGGCCTTTTCAAAAACCTTCTTATTATAAAGGACACCCTGTGCATTTCCTGTTGAAGGGATACCGTATGATTTTCCGTCGTACATCCACTGGTTTGCGAATCTTACCTGCTTTGACATTTCCTCAACTGTGCCGTAGCTCAGGAAGTAAGTTGAGAGATCCTTTGCATCGAGGGCAGGAATCATCATGATGTCGCCCCAGTTTCCGCCCTGAAGACGAAGAAGAGCCGTGCTTGCATAATCGGTAATTCCGTCTATTTCAACCTTGATGTTGGGATAAACCTTGTTGAACTCTGCAAGATACTGAGCCCATGTGGTTCCAGGATAATCCGCATTCAACATATCCGTTCTGTGAGAGAGCAGTTTCAGGGTTGCGGTAATGTCTGTGCCTGTTTTGCCGAGAACGATATCTGAATAAGAGATGTCAAGCGTGTCAGAAGCCTTTGCGGAAGAGTCAGCCTTTGGAGCATTTTGCTTTTTGCTGCATCCTGTTGTGAAAGCCGCAAGAGATAAAACCGCAGCTGCAGCCACTCCTGCCTTAACTAATTTTTTCATAAGAAACCTCCTTTATTAGTTTCTAGTTTATGAGTTAATAATATCATATTTATTTTTTAAGTCAATAGAAAATTAATTTTTTTAGCTAAAAATATTTATTTTTAATTAGCAAATTAGTTATTAAAGCTGGAATAATCACTTAATATGCCCTTTTCCGTGGCAGACAAGGGGGTTGGAATATGTTTTTTTCACTGATTTTATTGACAAAATACAGGGGATTTTCGAATTTATCTGTAAAAAAGATTTTTTCGAGGTTCTTATTCGTGCCAAGGATGCAATACTCCGAGGTGTTCTGCATCGAGTGTTGATGATAAAGACAATACTTTTAAGGATAAAAAATTATTTTTCTGATGTTGAAAAAAAGTAAATTTAGGCAAAATCAGAAACTCAAGTGCATTTCCTGGAACCCTTCACCATCCGCTTTTTTAAGATGCCTGATTTTCTTTAAAAAAAATCGAAAAAAATGAATTTAGGTATTGACAGAGTTACTGCTTTTCATTATTATTTGATTACTCTTTTGGAGGATTAGCTCAGCTGGGAGAGCACCTGGTTTACACCCAGGTTGTCGGCGGTTCGATCCCGTCATCCTCCACAACCATACGGGATGTAGCGCAGCTGGTAGCGCATCTGGTTTGGGACCAGAG
>ODAI010263911.1_pt1 | contig 25609 bp, 21 predicted proteins | sample 1539321 | NCBI WGS metagenome assembly ODAI01 (sample SAMN02144231, study PRJEB22623) | gut metagenome | biome: sheep rumen | host: Ovis aries | place: New Zealand
GCACAGGGGAGATCCCGAATCAAGTTCGGGATGACGGTAGTAGAGACTCTGAATGACGCTATGCAACGAACTTATTGGACAACCCCATGACATAAAAACTGATTTCCATGTATGGAATCAACAGACTTCTTGTAAGTAAAAAGAAAATCTGATATAATAGAAGGATAATTTTTGTGTCCGTTTCATGGATACTTTGAGGGACTTACATGGTAGAATTAAAGTACAAGCGCAATTTCTGTATCACCGCGCACATTGACCACGGAAAATCAACACTTGCCGACCGCCTCATTCAAAAGGCCAAAATCATTGAAGACCGCCAGATGATGAACCAAATCCTCGACAATATGGACATCGAGCGCGAAAGGGGAATCACCATAAAAAGTCAGGCCGTGACAATTCCCTACCATGCAAAAGACGGACACGACTACGAGCTTAATTTTGTTGATACCCCCGGTCATGTTGACTTCAGTTACGAAGTGAGCCGTGCGATTGCCTCCTGCGAGGGTGCTCTTCTTTTGATTGATGCCACTCAGGGTGTTGAAAGCCAGACCGTAAGCAATATGTACATGGCTCTTGAACACGACCTTACGATTGTGCCCGTTATAAATAAAATTGACCTTGCCAGCGCCGACATTGAAAGTGTAAAGCATCAGATAGACCACGACCTGGGACTTGACTCGTCCGAAGCGCAGCTTGTTTCCGCAAAGACAGGGCAGGGCATTGATGATTTGATGGAGGCCATCGTAACGAAATTTCCCTCCCCCACAGGTGATGTGAATGCTCCTCTTAAGGCTCTTATATTCGACTGCCATTACGATGAATACCGGGGAGTCATAGTGCACATCCGCGTTATGGACGGAAGAATCAAAGCCGGTGAGTCAATCCGGCTTATGAGCAGCAATTCAGAATACAAAGTGGAGCAGGCCGGAATCTTCAAAATCAAATATGAAGACACCGGCATTCTTGAAGCGGGAGACGTAGGTTACATCATTGCGGGCATAAAGACTGTTTCCGACGTGAGGGTAGGAGACACAATCACCTCTAGTTCAAATCCTGCATCCGAGCCTCTTCCCGGATTCAAAGACGTGAAACCCGTTGTGTTTTCTTCCATATATCCTATCGATTCGAACGACTACGAGGAACTCCGCGACAGCATGGAAAAACTCAAGCTGAACGATGCCTCCCTCGGTTATGAAAAAGACAATTCGCTGGCCCTTGGAAACGGATTCCGCTGTGGATTTCTGGGGCTTCTTCATCTGGAAATCATTCAGGAGCGTCTTGAAAGGGACTTCGATCAGGTTATAATCTTTACGGCACCGAGTGTACGCTACAAAGTGAAGACTCCCGGCCACGAGGAAATGTTTGTTGACAATCCCGCCGACTTCCCCGAAGGAAAAATCGAATCTTCACAGGAGCCTTACATCAACGCCACCATAATCACTCCGTCTGAATTCCTTGGCAGCATTATGGAACTCTGCCGCATGAAGCGGGGGACTCAGAAAAACATGCAGTATCTCGACGAAAAGCGTGTGGAACTCACTTACGACATGCCTCTTGCGGAAGTGCTTTTTGATTTTTACGACAAACTCAAATCTTTCAGCCGCGGTTATGCGAGTTTTGACTACGAAGTCACCGACTACAGACCCACGGATCTCATTAAAATCGACATTCTCATAAACGGAAAGCCTGTTGATGCCCTTGCTCAGTTGTGTTACAGACCGTCTGCGGTGGAAAGAGCCAAAGTGGTATGCGAAAGACTCAAAGGCGAAATTGCCCGTCAGCAGTTCAAGGTTGCCATTCAGGGAGCCATCGGAAGCCAGATTATCGCCCGTGAGACCGTGAATCCCGTGAGAAAGGACGTTCTTGCCAAGTGCTACGGAGGAGACGTGACGCGAAAGAGAAAGCTCCTTGAAAAGCAGAAGGCCGGTAAAAAACGCATGCTTATGGCCGGAAACGTGGAGCTTCCCCAAAGCGCATTTCTTGCGGTCTTGAAGGAAAAAGAGGACAACTGAACTGACTATTGAAAAAAACAGGGGAAACCTGTAGAATATCAATATGAAACATGTTTTGCTTGCCCCGTCCATTTTGGCGGCGGATTTTGCCCGCATGGGCGATGAAATAAAGAAAATAGAGACAAATGGCGGTTCCCAGATTCATATTGATGTGATGGACGGTCATTTTGTGCCCCCTGTGTCTTACGGTCAGCCTGTAATCGAGTCAATCAGACCCTGCACCAAACTTCCCTTCGACGTGCACCTGATGATTGAAAAACCCGAGCAGGCCATAGATTCCTTCGTAAAGGCGGGTGCGGACTACATCACTTTCCACATAGAAGCCACGAATCATGCGGATCTTTGTGTGCAGAGGATTCACGAGTCCGGTAAAAAAGCAGGAATTGCACTCTGTCCGTCAACACCGGTGGACGCAGTCACCCATCTTCTGCCTCTTGTTGACATTGTGCTCGTTATGACGGTGAATCCGGGGTGGGGTGGTCAAAAACTTATTCCATATACGGTTGACAAAGTGAGAAAACTTGCCGATATTCAGAAAGAGAAAGGATACCAGTATCTGATTTCTGTTGACGGCGGCATAAATGCCCAGACAATTTCCTCTGTGATAGAGGCGGGAACGGATATAGTGGTTTCCGGCTCGTCTTTCTTCCGGGGGACTTTGAAATGGGAAAACTGAAAAAAGACATAATAAGGATATCCGCATCTTTTTTGCTGGCACTTGGATTCATTGTGCCGCTTTCCGCATTGGAAGGAGATTTTGAGCAGGGGTCGACCGCCTACCGCGAAGGCGACTGGATTTCAGCACGGTATTTTCTGCGCAGGTCTTTGGACGATTCTGGACATGACAGCGAGGGAACTCGTTACATGCTCATAATGTCTCACATTTCGTTGGGTGATTACAGCTCCGCCATTGCGGATTGCGATTCTTTTGCCGCGAAATTTCCTGAAAGCGGACTCGGTGACACTGTTTACTACCAAAAGGGACGCTCGCTTCATCTGATGGGAAAAAACGAGGAGGCAATCCCGATTCTCTCTTCTCTTTCCGAAAAACACGGGAGCGAGGATTTGGGACCTTCCGCAACGTATTGGCTTGGCGAATGTTATTATGCCCTTGGTGATTACGATACAGCCGCATCTTTGTATGAACGCGTGGCTAAAGACTTCAGCGAAACCGAAAAAGCCCCTGATGCGGAAAAAAGGCTTCAAGAGATTGCCAGAGGCCAGAACATCGATTCTCTTAGGAAAGATTTGGCGGCGGCAAAAATGCGCATTGCAGAGTTGGAAAGAGAATCCGAACTGAACAAAAATGCCTTGCTCAGAGCTCAGGCGCAGGTGGATGAGGCAAACGAACAGGCCCGCCAGACCAGGCAGATGCTTGATGAAGCCAATGAAGATGCCCGCCGGAGAATTTTGGAAGCACAGACGGCACTGGAGCAGGCCAGGAAAGCCGCTGAAAATGCCCAGAACGAAGCGGAAAGGGAGAGACTCCGTGCGGAAATGGAAGCCGAGCAAAACCGCTTGAATGCATTGCTTGAGGCGGAAAAGACAAAATCGCAGACAGAAAACAACAGTGTTCAGGGAAAACTCGATGCTCTGAAATTCAAAGCCCGTCAGGTGCAGCTTCTTGCGGAAAAAAGTGAAATCCGTGAAAGGCAGGAAGACGAGCTCCGTGCATTAAAGACAAAGGCGGCCTTCATACAGGCTTTATTGGAGAAATAAATGAGGATGGCACATATGAAAGCTAAAACATTATTCGCCGCGGGAGCAATGGTTCTCGCGCTGGTTTCATGCAAGACAACACAGCAGGAAGAAGGCAGGGTGGAAACCGAAAACTCAGGCACCGTCGTAATGGAATTCAATTCCGTTACTACGGACGGTCAGACGGCACCTCATGCCACAGCTGTGACACCTCCCGCCGAGTCAAAATCTTCCGATGGTGATGAATCCTTGAAAACGGCTCAGGAAAAAAACGCGCGCACACCTCAGACAAGGGCCTTTAAAAGAGGAACGCCCGAATCAAGGCTCAGGGCAAAAGTTACTACTGATCCGTACACAGGCTGGATTTATGTTCCCGAGCGTCATTTTACACTCACAAACGGAGACTTGAAGATTGAACTCAACGGCCACACAGGAACCTTTGCACTTTCCGCAATCCCCGAAAACAGCAAGCCGGTCTCTCTGCTTTCCACTGTCGATTCAATGGACGGCTCATATTTCTCACTGAAGATTGATGATGTGGAATATCCCCTTACCCGTGAAAGCGGTGTGAAAACCCAGGCCCGCCGCACTCCTTACGGTGGACAAATGGCATACACTGTCCCCAAAAAGGCTGAGGTTATCATTGATTTCAGCTTCCTCCCTTCAATCGCGACTTCTTCCCGTGTTGATATGCTCCGCGTCACAGTTTATATGATAAATCTTGGAAGAACGACAAAGGAATTTTCTGTCAAGGCACTTTTCGACACAGTGCTTGGTGAAGGCATGAAATCGCATTTTTCAACACGCACTCTTATGAAAGTCACAAAAGAAACGCAGTTCAACCGTTTCGACGATTCCAAGTGGATTTGTTCCACAGACGGAAAAAACGCGGTACAGTTCCTTTTGGAAGGCGAGGGGCTTCCCTCACCGCAGACAGTTACTTTGGCAAATAAAGACACTTTGAGCAGCGGACGTTGGGTTCCTGCCATTGACGAGCAGAGAAGCTTCAATTCCGTGAACACATACAACAATTCAGCGGTGAGCATCATCTGGCCGGGTTCCTTCCTTGATCCAAAGCAGACCGAGGTTGTGACTTTCTACATTTCCGTTGCAACAGACGGCAATGTTCCCGCCGGAGAGGAATTCCTTGCATCCCTCAAAGATGGATCCGTGGCACTCGGACCCGACAAGGCAATCCGTCTTCCCACTTCCGAAAAGGCTCCCGAAGCGGCTCTTATTCCTGATTCAGAACTCAAGACTTATTACTGGGAAAATATGCCCGCACTGGTCAGCATTGACAACGAGTTCTGGAATCCCGAAAATCTTGATTTTGAAAACACTCCCGTTATTGCGAGCTGGGTTGAAGCGCAGGAAGGAGATGAGACTCCAAATGTTGAATTCGAAAAAACAGTTTCGTCAGGCTCTGCATCGGAGGCAAAAAAAGTCTCTACGCTTTCAGGCTCCGGACTCAATTTCCCCGTTGCTTCAGGCTCTTCAAAATCAAAAGGATCGGATGTCGACATGGATTACGTGCGCATGCTTGTGAACCACATTCAGTCTCTTGAAAGCAGCTCGGGTATTGACGAAGAAGAAATAAAGCGTTTAAATGCAGAGTTGGATGAAATAATGGCAAAATTGAAGGGAAACAACTAAGACTCATGGCAAAAGGTGTATTACAACAGGCAAGAATTCTCATGCGAAGACGTAAATTCGGAACCGCAATCAGGTTTCTCGAATCCTACATCGCAAACTACAAGGGTAGTTTTGAGTATTATCTTGCCCTCGGTACATCCTGCCTGTATGCCGGAGACGAAGGAAACGCCGGTAAATATTACAAGATTGCCCGTGAAATACGTATAAACAACTCTGAACTTCTTTTGGGACAGGCCGCTATTTTTTTACGCAGGGGAGAAACATCCAAGGCTCTGAGTTATTATCTTGACATCCTGAACATAGATCCCGGCAACGAAACTGCCCGCGATGCAATGGAATTCATCCGCTTCAAGGGAAACGATTTCAACGAAATACAAAGGCTGAAGCAGAACGGAAAAATTGAACGCTTTTATCCTCCGCTTGGTATCAATCCCGACATCATCAGAAACTGTGTGCTCATAGGACTTGCGCTGGGAATCATCATCTCTCTGGTGATTGTATTGAGGCCCCGTGAAGGCGTGAAGTGGAACGGCGACCGCGGAAATCTCAGCAATCTGGAACTCACAAACGGCGAGCAGAGAAATGCGGTGGCTCAGGATTTGGCGGCAGGCACCGTGCATTACATCCTCGACAACGACACCGTAAACCAATGCTACGAAGATGCCGTCATGTATTACCAGAATCAGAGGGACAATCCTGCGAGGGTTCAAATCAACAGACTCTTGAACAGCAATGCCACGGCTTCAATAAAACAAAAGGCATACATTCTCCAATCCTACCTTTCGGAAATCACTTTCGACAAACTCAAATCGGAAGACAATTACACTTACAGTCAGGTTGATTCTGACCATGTGCTTTACAACGGATGTTATGTGGCCTGGACGGGAACCATTGCCGACCCGAAGACAAACGATGACGGTTCATGGCAGTGCAAGCTTTTGGTCGGATACCACGAAGGAAAACACGTTGACGACATTGTGCCTGTAATCTTCACTCCTGAAAATTTCTCTCCCGTAAATCCCGACAGACCCATCAGAATCCTCGGTGTGGTTACAGAACAAAACGGAAGAATCACTCTTTCCGGCCGCTCAATCTACCAGCCGGTCAGCGGCAAATTCCAGGATTGATTTTTTAAGATGTCCTATAGGGAACCTCTAAGAACTTCAGTTTTTAGAGATACCCTATATATAGTCAAAATCCTCAAAATAGTGTATATTGGAAATGAAGTATCGGGCATCTCTAAAGTATCATTTTGCAGCGATTTTTTAGAGACCCCTGTTTTGATTTTTTTCTAAGGAGACTTGAATGAGGGCTGCTGACATAATCGTAAAAAAAAGAGGCACAGGCAATATTCCCGGACAGGCACTTTCCAGCGAGGAAATTGAGTTTCTTGTAAACGGCTATACAGACGGTTCCATTCCCGACTATCAGATGTCTGCCTTTATGATGGCGGTTTATTTCAACAGCATGACATTCGAGGAAACCGGCTTTCTCACTTCCGCAATGCTTCATTCAGGCGATGTAATCGATCTGCGTTCATATAAAATCCCCGGTCTTGAAGGCCCCTTTGTAGACAAACATTCAACCGGCGGCGTTGGAGACAAAATCTCGCTTCCACTTGCCCCTATAGTTGCGTCTTTGGGTGTGCAGGTGCCGATGATGAGCGGAAGAGGATTGGGGCACACAGGTGGAACTCTTGACAAACTTGAGTCTGTGCCAGGATACAATGTTGCGCTGACACCCGAAGAGTTTGCAAAACTCATTTCCAAAAACGGATATGCCATGATGGGTCAGACTGAAAAAATCGCCCCGGCCGACAGAAAAATGTATGCTCTCCGAGATGTCACGGCCACAGTTGAAAGCATCCCCCTGATCACAAGCTCCATTCTTTCAAAAAAAGTCGCGGAAGGTTCCGATGCACTTGTCTTCGATGTGAAATTCGGACTCGGTGCATTTATGAAAAAACTCGACGACGCGGAGCAGCTTGCCACTTTCCTTGTGCGCACTTCACAGGCAATGGGCAAAAAGGCAGTTGCGCTTTTGACAAATATGGATTCACCGCTTGGATTCAAAACCGGAAATTATCTTGAGCTTGAGGAAACTCTTGAATGTCTTCAGGGGAAAGGCCCGGAAGATGTTATGGAACTGGTCTATGCCCTCGCAAGCCGTATGGTTGTGCTTGCCGGAAAAGCTGAAACAGTGGAGCAGGGCGAAAAAATGTGCCGGGACTCAGTTGAATCAGGAAAAGCAATGGAGCATTTTCTCTGCAACATAAAGGACCAAGGCGGAGATCCGGACCGTCTTCTTTCGGAGCAGGGCAAACGCAGGTCGAAATTCCACATGGAACTCAAGGCCTCCCGCGACGGATACATTCAGGTTGACGCATACAAAACAGGAATCGCATGCATAAATCTCGGTGTCGGACGCAATAAAACAACAGACAAAGTTGACGCCGATTCAGGAATCATCTTCGCAAAACGCCAGGGTGATTTCGTAAAACAGGGTGAGAAGATTATGGATGTGTACGCAAAAGACGCTTCCTCCCTCGTGACTGGAACTGCATCTTTGCAGAATGCGCTTTCCTACAGCGACTCCCCGATTGAAAAAAGTAAACTAATCGTAAAGGAAATAAAATAGTGGCTAAGTGGAACAAAAAACAAATCTCAAAAAACGACGTTGAGCGGCTGGTTTCAAAATACAAGCTCGACCCTCTTACCGCCAGCATTTTTGTGCGCAGAGGAATCACCGAAGGAAAGCAGCTCCTCTATTATATGGAAAAAGACATGAGATTTCAGCATAGTCCTTTTTCGTTTGCAGCAATGGAAGATGTTGTCGACCGCATCCTTCAGGCTCAGGAAGAAAAAGAAAAGGTGCTGATTTTCGGAGACCGCGATGTTGATGGTGTGACCGCAACTACGGTTCTTTACGACTGTCTTTCGTCTCTTGGAATAGATGTCACATACAGGCTCCCGTCGGGCGATGACGGCTATGGTCTTTCGATGGCGGCTGTTGACGATTTTGCAAAGGATTACGGCTCGCTCATAATCACAGTGGACTGCGGTATTTCAAACAATGCTGAAATTGCACACGCCGGCTCTCTCGGAATGGATGTGATTGTCTTGGATCACCATAATCCTCCGTCAGAACTTCCGTCACCTGCAGTCATACTCGACCCGAAGATTGAAGATTCAGGCTATCCTTTTCACGACATCTCCGGTTGTGCGGTTGTTTTCAAAACGGTATCTGCAATCCGCTTCAGCAAAAGTCCGTGGTACAAACAGGAAGTCTGTCTCTTGAATGCACAGAAAATTCAGGAGGGCATTTCAATCGACTGTGTGAAGCTCAGAAACCTCGTGCCCGTAAGCAGAATGACTGAACTTGTAGTTCCAGGCGAGACAGACATTATGCACACGAAACTGCCTTCTTATCTTCAAGGGCAGCAGATTCTTGCATGGGATGTTCCGCACGTGGAGTCTTTGCTTGCACAGGCATTCGGAAACGGCACTCAATTCAATATGCTTGACATAAGGCCGGAGGTTGCAAAGTTAATCCCGAGGATGGGAAATCTTCCGTTGAGCAAAATCAAGGATATGTCCAAGATTGCAAAATACGGCGATCATCCTTCCACAGAAATCGGGGGATTCTATAACATCTACGTGACTTATGTGCAGGAGTGCCAGAAGATTCAATTCCCGGAAGACGCAAAACAGGAAGATGCCGACCTGCAGTTGGTGGCTCTTGCGGCCCTTGCAGACATAATGCCGATGAGAGATGAAAACCGCATATTTGTGAACAGGGCTCTTTCTTTAATCAATGCAAAAAAAATCAGACCGGGACTTTTGGAGCTTATGTCGAAAGTGAATCTCTTGGGAAAACGGGTCACTTCCATAGATTTGAGTTGGGTGATTGTTTCCCATTTGAATGCGGCTGGAAGACTCGGACACCCGGAACTTGCCGCAGAATTGTTCATCACAAAAGACAGTGCCCACCGGGAGCAGGTGGCCCAGACGATTTTGGATTTGAACATCCAGAGAAAACAGCTTTCAGCAGATGCCTGGGAATACGGTGCAATTCAGGCTTCGGCATCTCTTGAAAAACACCATAACAATCTTTGCGTTGTAATTGACGAGCGCATAAACCGTGGTGTGAGCGGAATACTTGCAGGCCGTCTTGTCTCAGCATACAATGTGCCTTCAATGGCAGTCACTTTTGTTGACGATACGGCAATCGGCTCAATGAGGAGCTGCCGCGGATTCAGTGCCACCGCTTTTCTTGATCAGATGGGAGATATGTTTTTGAATCACGGAGGTCACAATGCCGCCGCAGGTTTCAGTTTCGAAAGAGCCCGTCTTGAAGAGTTCAAAACCCGTCTTGTGGAGCTTTCTGAAAAAATCACTTTGGAGGAATCAAGCAGCGACACATTTGATATTGACGCAGAAATTCCTCCTGCATTTCTTACTCCTCATCTTCTTGAAATTGAGGATTTGTTTGAGCCTTTCGGTGAGGAAAACGAGCAGCTGCTTTTCATGGCAAAAAATGTGCCGTCTGTCGATGCAATCGTGATGGGAAAATCAGAAAAGCGTCATCTGAAAGTCATTGTCAGTGTGGGAAAATACAAGTGGCCCTGTCTCTTTTGGGGCGAGGGAGACCGTCTGCACCGCGACTTTGAAGTCGGGGACGATTTGGATATTCTTTTCCATGTGGAAAGAAATATTTTCAACGGCATGGAAACACCGCAGATTGTTCTTATTGATATGAAAAAAAGTGCGGCAGTTAAATGAGGCGTCTGAAGAGGAATAATCTGCCGGTCTAAGGTCATTTGGTATGGCAGAACTCAAACGACACAATATCAGGAGTGTAAATTGAAAAAAGTCTTTAAAAATATTTTGTCTCGTTTTTTTGTTCTCTCGTTTTTCGCTTTCTGCACAATTCCGGCTTTTGCAAAGCGCGTGGATTTTTCTGTGGGAGGACACACTGCGGTTCTTTATTACAATGATTCCGTTTATCCCGGAGATGCGGTTTTTGTAAAAATGGAACTGAAAATTCCGGTTCAAGCGGACTCTGGGAATAATGTGAAGATTAAAGCAGGTATGGATTTTTATCTTGGCGAAAAAGCTCTCCGTCATTCTGATTTTTATTTCATCCACACGGAAGAAGGATACTGCGAGATGCTTTCGGGGATTCCGCTTTCAACCTGGTGGAAATCTGGAGACGGATATTCTATAAAAGTGAAAATCTCTGTGGATGATTATTCCGAAGAATTTTTTCTTCCATGCCTTTTGCTCCAAAAGAATTTCATAAGCGAAATAATTCCGTTGTCGCCGAGTAACACAAGCATCAAGACAGATGATTCGAAAGAACGTATGAGGCAGATTGAAAAACTCAATGCGATTTTGGCAACCTGCGACACAACTGCTGTTTACGAAACCGACGCATTTGTTCCTCCGAGCAAATCTCTGTACCGCACATCTTTTTTTGCAGACCGAAGAACTTTCACCTATTCCACAGGAGGCTCTTCCACAAGTCTCCACTTAGGCCTCGATTACCGTTCCCCCGAAGGCACTGATGTTTATTCCTGCGCAAAGGGAAAAGTCGTGCTTGCGGAATGGCGCAATTCAACCGGCTGGAGCATCGTGATTGAGCATCTTCCCGGTCTGTACAGTCTTTACTATCATCTGCGTGAAATGAAAGTCGAAGCGGGAGATATGGTCGAAGCAGGGGAGCTTATAGGTCTCAGCGGTTCCACGGGACTTGCAACAGGACCTCATCTGCATTGGGAAATCCGTCTCAATTCAGAAGCTGTGAATCCTGATTTTTTCACCACTGATTTTACATTCAAACGCTGGCCAAGATAACCGCTCGTTATCACGATTGACTAAAGAATTCCTGCTCCGCTTTCAAGAGCGTTCAGTTTACTTCCGGCTGCCTGTTCAATCATAAAATAAACAAGTCTTTTGATTGCATAGGCATCGTTCTTTTCTATTTTCATTGCCCTTACTTCACCGGGGCGCAGTTCATTTATTGCGGCAAGATATTTAAGTCCTCCGCTCGTAACCTGGATTGTGTCTGGTGCATCGGAAAAAGTTGAAGAACAGTCGGCACAAAAAAATGCAGATTGAAAAGGCACGTAGTATATGGGATTTTTTTGAATCAAAAGCTCTGATCCGCATCCTGAACATTCGTGAATCTCTGGTTGAACTCCGAGCAGTCTAAGGTAGCGCCACAAAAATCTGATTGTGCCAAGTCTCGCACCTGCTTCATCACAGGCATCGATTCCGTCTATGAAAGATTTCAAAAGAAGGAAAGAGGTTTTGTCGTCTCCCGCGCATTTTGTTTTCATCACAAGTTCCGCGCCAAGATTTGCGGCCCACATTTTGTAAAGATTTGTTCTGAGAGTTGGATGCACGTTTTCAGCATCGAAGTCGGAAAGCTTTCTGCTTCTCTTTGATTCATCCGTATAAATGTATGCTGTGCCGGAATTGAACTGCTGTGCAAGGGAACGCAGTTTGCTTTTCGGGCCGCCGTAAACAGTGGCATAAAAAATCCCCAGATCTGGAGAAAGAGCCGTGACGCTTCTGTTGTTTTCTCCCTGCGCCTTTACACTGAGTATAATCGCCTTTGTCTGTGAATTGCGTTCTCCCATATCTGCATCCGCTTTTTGTATTTGAAATACACATCAAACACTTTGTAAACTTTTCTCTCGCTGTAAATTGTCAGACGCTTTGTGTAAGTTCCGCAGGTGTCAGTTTTTTCATATACAAACGATTTGAAGTTTCGGATATCCCCTCTTCAATTATTAAATATGGAATCCGTCTAAATGTCAATATAAACAAGCGGCTTATTAATCCCCGGTAAGCCTTCGCCTCTGGTGCCGTCTCTGGTGCCCGGACTTTTTTTCTTGACCTTGCAATATTTTTAATGTAAAATTAGATGATATGGAGGATTTCAATGTCGGAAAAGACTGTTAGGGAAATGAATGATGTTGAGAAGCGGCATCATTCTTTGTCGGCCCGTGTTTTCCATTCCACTCTGCTTGGTGCCATAGTTCTGGGTGTTGTGTCCCTTGCAATCGGTCTTGGACTTTACACTTATGCTCTGTTGCGGAGTTACATTTCCGAGTCCTTCAATCTTTCGAACTCAGCGGCCTGTATTTTGAAAAAAGTTGTTGATGTAGAGTCTCTTTCAAACGAAGTGATGCAGGCCTATAAAAATCAAAGTGAAGCTGAATTGAATGAAGTTGGAAGCGAGGCATATAAAAAACGTTTTTCGTATTTTACACAGCGTGATGATTACAAACTGATTTGTTCGGTTCTTTCCGACTTTCTTAGCTCAAGCAATGTCCAGGCAATTTATCTTGCAATGTATGACAGGGAATCTTCTTCCATCGTTTATATTGCCGACCCTGATGAGACCGAAAACATTTGTCTTCCGTGCGACTGGGAAAAAACTGATAAAAAGGCCATTGATGCTTTTTTTTCGTGGGACGGAAGTTCCATGCTCTACGATATTGAGAAGACTGAAAAATGGGGGTGGATTTGCACCAGCGGTGTTCCGGTGAAAAATAAATCTGGAGAAATCGTCTCTTTTGTTTTATCCGACATCTCTTTGCTCAATGTGCGGGAGGGGATGAAAAATTTCCTTTTTCAATATCTGATTGCAATGCTGCTGCTCGTAAATATCGTCGGTATTGTGTCTGCAAAGCGGATGAAAAAATATGTGGTGACTCCAATAAATTTAATTGCCTCTGCAGCTCAAAAATATGTTGATGATAAAAAGAACGGAAAGACTTTAACAGAGCAATTTTCTTCTCTCAACATTCGGACTGGAGATGAAGTGGAAAATCTTGGTCTTATAATGGAAGATATGGAAAAGGATCTTTCGGAATATGAAAAAAACCTCACGAAAGTGACAGCCGAAAAAGAGCGGATCGGAACAGAACTTGCCCTTGCAAACAGGATACAGGTAGATATGCTTCCCAATATTTATCCTGCATTTCCTGACCGCCCGGAGTTCGACATATACGCAAAGATGAATCCTGCCCGCGAAGTAGGCGGTGATTTCTACGACTATTTTTTAATTGACGATGATCACCTTTATTTGGTGATGGCGGATGTTTCTGGAAAAGGTGTTCCCGCCGCTCTCTTTATGATGGCATCAAAAATCATCCTTGGAAACAATGCTCTCGCTGAAAAATCTCCTGCGAAAATTTTGGAAAAGACGAATGAAATAATCTGCTCGAACAACAGGGAAAATATGTTTGTCACCGTGTGGCTGGGGATTCTTGAAATTTCTACTGGAAAACTTACCTGTGCGAATGCCGGTCACGAATATCCTGCTGTCAGCGAGGCGGGAAAGAATTTCGAATTGCTCCATGATCCTCACGGGCTTGTGGTCGGTGGAATGGCGGGCATGAAATACAAGGATTATGTGATTCAATTGAAAAAGGGATCGAAAGTCTTTGTGTATACTGATGGAGTTCCTGAAGCCACGGCATCATCGCAGGAAATGTACGGCACCGACAGAATGGTTGAGGCACTGAATCAAAATGTTTCGGCTACTACTGAAAATATTCTTGCAAACGTGCGTTCTTCTGTTGACGGTTTTGTGAAGGATGCCGAGCAGTTTGACGATCTTACGATGATGTGCCTTGAATATATTGGAAGTTGATTTTCTTTTTTGCGGATTGATTTACCGACTCAATTCAGAATTCTGCAATGCGGTCTGCTTGCCGTATGTTTTTATTCGTGCGGAGGGTTCAATACCCCGACGCTCTGCGTCGAAATAAAGGGTATTGAATCCGACTGCAATACCTTATGAGAACACCATACCTCGACGCTCTGCGTCGAGTGTTGGTGATTTTTTGATTCTGGTTTTGCCTTTCGATTCTATTATATAGAAAATGGGAACATTTGTCAGGATTTGAAAAATCCCTGCCGGAATAAACCAACAGGGGGTAAAATCAAAGCGATTGAATTTCTGACAATCAGAAACCACGCTGAAGAAGTATAAAATTGCGGATTCCAAACCTGTGAGTTTCAGCGTTTTTTTGAAGTAAAAAACAGGCGACTTTGCGACTAAACTGAAACTCACATAGCTAAAAAAATCTTTTTAGCGGCTGGCTCCTGGAATCTTCTTTTCGAACTCAGGGTTTCCGTGGGTGTAGGTCGGGAGAAGTTTTGGAGAAACCTTGTCGGTCTTGATTCCGGCTTCCGCCATCTCTTTCTCGAAGTCCTTCACGTGCTGGAGGCTGAGCTTTGAGGTGTCTGTAAGAGAAATGTTCTTGAACATCTTTCCTGCTTCGATTCCTGCTTCGCGTCCGAATACCACAACGTCAAGAAGGGAGTTACCCATCAGACGGTTTGTTCCGTGAACACCACCCGATGCCTCTCCTGCGACCAGAAGATTTGCAACGCTTGAGTGGCATGTCTTGTTGATTTCAACACCACCGTTCTGATAGTGGAGTGTCGGGTAGACCAGAATCGGTTCCTTTCTGATGTCAATTCCGTACTTGATGAACATGTTGTACATGGCAGGGATTCTCTTCAAGATTGTGCCCTCGCCGTGAATCATGTCAATCATTGGTGTGTCGAGCCAGACTGCATCCTGAACATCGTTCTTTACGCCGCGTCCGTTCTTCACCTCACGGATGATGCCGGAAGCGTTCACATCGCGTGTTTCAAGCGGATGGATGTATACTTCTCCGTCCTTGTTGATGAGCTTGGCTCCCAGTGAGCGGACTTTTTCCGTAACAAGTTTTCCCAGAATCTGAGTCGGGTAGGCGGCTCCTGTGGGGTGGTACTGGAGACTGTCCTGGTACAGAAGTTTTGCTCCTGCCCTGTATGCGAGAACAAGACCGTCTGCAGTGGCACCGTAGTGGTTTGAAGTTGGGAAGCCCTGATAGTGCATTCGTCCTGCACCACCGGTCGCGATGATTACAACCTTTGCCTTTGCAATGCGGAGCTCGTTTGTCTCCATGTTCATAAGAACGGCACCGGCTGCCTCGCCCTTGTCGTTTTTAATGATTTCGATTGCGGATGTAAAATCAACGACCGTGATTGAATCTGCCCGGTTGAATGTCTCATCGCGGAGGGTACGCATGATTTCAGCACCTGAGTAGTCCTTGCATGCGTGCATTCTCTTGCGGCTTGTTCCGCCACCGTGGGTCGTTACCATTGTTCCATCGGCTTCCTTGTCGAATTCCACGCCAAGATCATTGAGCCATTTTATTACGGATGGAGCTTTGTTTACCAGTGTGTAGACCAGCTCAGGCTTTCCGTCAAAGTGTCCGCCACCGAATGCGTCAAGGTAGTGCTGTGCCGGTGAGTCATTGGGCTTGTCAGCCGCCTGAATTCCACCTTCGGCCATCATTGTGTTTGCATCACCCACGCGGAGTTTTGTGACGAGGAGAACCTTTGCTCCTGCTTCGCTTGCCATGATTGCAGCACTTGTTCCTGCTCCGCCGCCTCCGATGACAAGAACATCCGTCTCGTAGTCAACATGGTTCAGGTCGATGTGCTCGGGCTCGATGCGGGGATTTGCCTGAAGCATGTCTGCAAGCTCATGCGGTGCCTTCTGTCCCTTGTTCGGGCCGATTTTCAGCTCCTCAAACTGGCTTGCAATGCGGTCAGGGTGATATTCCTTGAGCAGCTGATCCTTTTCGTCTGCGGTAAGGCGGGCATGCTCAAACTTAAGATTTTCGTCTCTTTTTTCTGCCACAATCTTTGCGGCTTCATCCAAGTAATTTCCGTACATATTCCATAAACTCCAATATGCGGTCATTGAGCCTGTCGAAATGACCATTTGCAAAAAGGCGGTCTCGACAGGCTCAACCACCTCGGTCAATTATTTTTCAATATCGCGGTTGTTGTAAAGTTCCTTGATTTCTGCCAAGGGCTTCTGCATCATAGCCTGAATCGCTTCCTCGCACTTTCCTTCGGAGATTTCGTTCACACGGTCAATAAGGTGCTGGCTCTGAGGCTGGATGTACTTTCCGTTCAAGCGGCGTGCAAGTTCTGCAACCTGCGGGTGGCTGATTCCTGCCGGGCATCTTGAAGAGCAGCATCCGCACATAACGCAGTCAAATGAGAGGTCTGCGCACTTTGCAAAATCACCGCGCTGTGCGTAGGCAATATACTGCATTGTGTTGAGACTCTGGGGACATGCGCGTGTACAAGCATTGCATCCCACGCATGAATAAATCTCCGGGTAAAGCTGCATCATCACCTGCTGCTCGGGTTTGATTTTGTTGATGTCGTAAATCTGCTTTACGAGCGGGAAGAAGGGAAGTGTTGCGATGTACATATCGTTTTCAACCTTCTTTGAGCAGGCAAGACAGGTCTGAAGCTGGTTCTGTCCCTTGATGCGGTAGATTGTGGCACATGCACCGCAGAAACCGTTACGGCATCCGCATCCGCGCTTCAACTGATAGCCAGCATATTCCATTGCATTCATAATCGTAAGTTCTGCCGGCACTTCGTATTTTTTGCCGAACAGATATATTGTCGCCATTTCTTTTTCAGCCATTCTAATTCTCCTTTAATCCGGAAGTGCTTGAGCCTGTCGAAACCATTGTGTTATAAAACATCCCGACTGGCTCAATGTCCGGAAAATTTATCAATACTCTGGTGGTAATTCACCCAACTGGTCAAAGCTGAACACCGGACCGTCTTTGCAGACGAACTTGTCACCGATGTTGCACCTGCCGCACTTTCCGATACCGCACTTCATGCGCATTTCCATGGTGGTGAAAATCTGGGTGTCAACGAATCCCATCTTTTTCAACTCTGCCAAAGAAAGGTGAATGAGGATTGGCGGTCCGCACATGATTACCGTCATGCTTGTATCCGGCTTGCACTCGGTGACGTAAGGAGGAACGAATCCAACATGTCCATCCCAGCCTTCCTCGGCGCGGTCAATTGTGAGGTTGATGGAACAGTTTGGCTGCTTCATCCAGACATTCTGCATTTCGTCAAGGCGCACCAAATCAGCTTTGCTTCTTGAACCGTAGATTACCTGAATGCGTCCGTAGTTCTCACGGTGATCCATCATGTAATTCACGACGGAGTGCACCGGAGCGATACCGATACCTCCAGCGATGACCAGAATGTCTTTTCCTTTAAGGGCACCCTCAACCGGGAAGCCGTTTCCAAGAGGTCCGCGGATTGCGATTTCCTGTCCGGGTTCGGCGGCATGGAGCCAGCTTGTGAGCACACCGCATTTTTTTACGCTGAACTCAAGATGGTCGGTGAGTGTCGGGGAAGAGGTGATGGAAATCATTGACTCTCCCAGACCGGGCACCATCAGCATGGCACACTGTCCCGGAATGTGCTCGAAGGGTTTCTTTCCCTCAAGGTCCTGGATGTAGAATGTCTTTACATCCGGAGTCTCCTGTTTTATGTCCACAATTTTGCAGACGTGTGGAATCAATGCGTCGTTAATCATTGTGCGTTTCCTCCGTCAGCGGGCATTTCGTTATAAGTCTTTACGACCTTTACAATGTTCATGTGAATCGGGCAGTTTTCAAGACAGCGTCCGCAGCCTACACACTGCCAGTTGTCCTCGTGGGCCATCGGGTAGTAGACGAGCTTGTGCATGAATCTTTGTCTGAATCTTTCTTTCTGTGTGAGACGCGGGTTCGCGGCAGCCATCTGTGTGAAGTCCGAGTACATGCATGAATCCCAGCAGCGGAACTGTTTTACACCGTTTTCACCTGCGTCAAAGTCGCGGATGTCAAAGCACATGCAGGTTGGGCAGACGTAAGTACAGGTACCGCAGCCAAGACATGATTCTGAAAGTTTTTCCCACATCGGTGAGTTGAAGATTTTGAGCATGTCCTTTCCCTTCCATTTTGAAAGGTCAAGATTTGCAAATGGAGTTGCGGCGCATTTTTTACGTGTTTCCTCCTGCTGCTTTTTCACCTTGTCGTCGCTTCCTTCCGCAAACAGGGATTTTGCGCTTTCAAGAAGAGCCTTTCCCTTGTCGGTATTGGCTTCGAAGTAGAATGTTCCGTCACAAAGCCATGCACTCACATCTCCGCCGGGAACTGCTGCATCGATTTTGTATGCGGCGCAGAAACAGGTCTTTGCGGGATCCGTGCAGGCGAGCGTGATTACCGTTCCGTGGTCACGGCGGTTCTTGTAGTAGGAGTCAACCGGATCCATGTGGAGGTAAACGGCATCAACAATCTCAAAGCTCTTTGCATCACAGGCCCGAACACCGAATACCACGAAGTCCTTCAAATCCTTTCTGGGATCTTCAACTTCAACATGCTTTCCTTCCATCCTGAGGTTCACAAGGTTTTCCGCCTTTGGGAAGAAAAAGTCTTTTGCGGAGCGGACGGTCTTCAAAGCCTTTGAAAGCTCGACACCTTCCTTCCATGCGGTAAAGTCTGCTTTTCCGCTGTTGTTGTCAACCGGGATGTACAAATCTTCTTTTGAAGCAATCAGCTTGAAGAAGTCGTTTATTTTTGATTCAGGAAGAGTAAACATCATTTGGCCTCCTGTGAGAGAGCTTCGCGCTGGTGGACAATGCTTGCCTCGCAGTCATCCGTGGTATACGTGAGCATCGGCGGTTTTGTTTCCATGTCGCTTCCAGCGATGTAGGGACCGTACAGTTCATCGATGTCTTTTGTGAACTTGCGGTTCAAAAGATGCAGCGGAATGTGCTGAGGACATACTCTTGAACATTCTCCGCAGTCGGTACATCGTCCGGCCACATGCCATGCGCGTATAATATGGAAGAGATTCTCTTCGAAACTGTTGACGGCGACCTTTTGGGTGGTGTACAGATTGTTGTTGTCGAACACGCACTTTTCGCAGGTACAGGCGGGACACACGTTGCGGCATGCATTGCACCTGATGCAGCGGCTAAGTTCGTTCTGCCAGAACGCAAAACGCTCGTCGGCGTTCATCTTCTCAAGCTTTGAAACCGTGTCGTAGCGGTCGGTGTACTCAACATAAGTCTCTTCACCAATCAACTCATCGTAGGTCACATGCTTCTTGTTGCGGCAGTGGTCGCAGCCTTCCCCGTGAACATCCTCGTCCAGTGTGCAGCTGCAGGGAATTCCGATGGCATACACGTCATCGCGTGTGATGCGGTTTTCCTTCAAGAGCTGTGTGAACGAGTGGCTGTCGCCGGGCTTAAGGAACACAAGGATTTTTTCGCTTGGAATCGGAGCATCCTGTGCGTTCGGGTCGCGCTGTTTTGCCATTGCATTATTCACGCGGGTGGTGCTTTTCTTTATTTCAATCTCACGTGTGTATTTCACAAGGTATTTTGAAAGGTTTGCGCGGCAGAATTTGTTGAACACGAAGTTTGCCTCCAAATCCTCTGCGGTCTTGAACACTGACGGTGTGATGTCTTCGTCAAAGAGTCCCTTTCTCCAACCGATTACGCTCTGGACTGTTCCGTCTGAGAGCAATTCTTTTGCGCGTTTAATCAGTTTTTCTTGCATCTCAAATCCTCCAGGCGTTTGTTTTCTCCGAGCGCGGTAATCTGCGACACGAAGCTGTTCATAATTTCGGCGAAGCGTACACCTTCAGCCGCAGAGCACCATTCAACCCTTGTTCTTTCCTTTTCAATGCCGAGGTAATTCAGCATGGAGAAAAGAAGCGTCATGCGCCGGCGTGCAAAATAGTTTCCGCTTGTGTAGTGGCAGTCACCGGGATGGCAGCCGCACAAAATCACTCCGTCGGCACCCCTCTGGAATGCGCGCAGGATGAACAGCGGGTTCAGGCGGCATGAGCAGGGGATGCGGATAATCTTAACGTTTCCGGGGTATTCAAGACGGTTGTTTCCCGCAAGGTCTGCTCCGGCATAGGAACACCAGTTGCAGCAGAATGCCACAATCTTAGGCTCCCAGGTCTTGTTTGTAGTAGTAGTTTCTTCCATAAGTCTTTTTGCAGTATCGGATTACAATACCGCATCCACCTCCGCCATGATTTGTTTGTTGCTGAATCCGAAGAGATCCATTGCGCCGGAAGGACATGCAACCGTACAAGCGCCGCATCCGTGGCACATGGCCGTATTGACCTGTGAGACGTGGCGTGTGATTGTAGTTCTGTTCGGGCCGCGGAAATCCTTGTCCACATAAGAGATGGCACCGTAAGGACACACGTTTGCGCACTGACCGCATCCGTTGCACATATTCTCGTCCGGGTGGGCGGTGCACGGGTCGTTCTTGAGCTTGTCTTTTACCAAAAGACAGATTGCCTTTGCGGCGGCTCCCGATGACTGCGCGACAGTTTCCGGAATATCCTTTGGTCCCTGGCAGCATCCGGCAAGGAAGATACCCGCAGTCGGGCTTTCAACCGGGCGGAGCTTTGCATGGGCCTCAAGGAAGAAGTCGTTGTTGTCCATTGAAGTGGTGAGCATCGTTGCAAGCGGACGTGCACTCTTGTCTGCTTCGATTGACGCGGCGAGAACAACCATGTCTGCCTTGATGTGCACCTGACGGTTCAGAATCAAATCGCTTCCCTGTACATCCAGTGTTCCGTCTGACTGAGGAGTGACTTTTCCGACCATACCCTTGATGTAATGCACTCCGTACTGCTCGACAGCACGGCGGTAGAACTCGTCAAAGTTCTTTCCTGGTGTACGCACGTCAATGTAGAATACGTAGCAGTTTGTGTCCGGATAGTGGTCGCGGGTAAGGATTGCGTGTTTTGCGGTGTACATGCAGCACACCTTTGAGCAGTATTCATGCCCCTTTGAGGCGTCTGCTGAACAGCGGCTTCCCACGCACTGAACAAATACAATCGTCTTCGGAGGCTTTCCGTCTGAAGGGCGGAGGAGAACTCCGTTTGTCGGTCCCGCGGCATTGCAGAGACGCTCGAACTCGAGGGATGAAACGACATCCTTGCTCTGTGCGTATGCAAACTCGTCGAAGGGCTTAAGATCAATGGGATTGTAACCTGTTGCCACGACGATGGCTCCGTATTTTTCTTCAATCACCGTATCTTTTGCATTGAAGTCAATGGCACCCACGCCGCAAACCTTCTGGCACATTCCGCACACGTTGTCCTTTCCTTTTTTGAGGGCGTTCATGTGAAGACAGTAGCCGGCATCAATTGTTGCAACTTTAGGAACGGCCTGTGCAAAAGGAATGTAAATTGCAGTCTTATTGTTCAAGTTCAGGTTGAAGTCGTTCGGAACCCTCTTGTTCGGACATTTTTCAATACATGCGCCGCATCCTGTGCACTTTGTTTCGTCAACATAGCGGGCCTTTCTCTTTATCTGTGCGGTGAAGTTTCCGACATAGCCCGTGACGCTCTGCACTTCGCTGTAGGAAAGAATGCGGATGTTCGGGTTCTGGCTTACTTCCGTCATCTTAGGTGTGACGATGCAGGATGCGCAGTCAAGGGTCGGGAAGGTCTTGTCGAGCATGGCCATCTTTCCACCGACAGTCGGTTTTGTCTCAACGATGTCAACCGGGAATCCTGCGTCAGCAATGTCAAGAGCCGCCGTGATTCCTGCGATTCCTCCTCCGATAACGAGTGCCCTCTTTGTCATCGGGGTTTCGCCCGGTGTGAGCGGGGTGTCAAGGATTGTCTTTGCAACGGCAGCCTTACCCAGGGCAATTGCCTTTTCCGTGGCTTCCGCCATATCCTTTATGACCCATGAATCCTGTTCGCGGATGTTTGCAATCTCGACTTTGAACGGGTTGAGTCCCGCACGCTCTGCGCAACCGCGGAACGTCTTTTCGTGCATACGGGGAGAGCAGGAACAGAGCACAACGCCTGTGAGTCCCTTTTCCTTGATAGTCTCCTCAATCATCTTCTGTCCGGCTGATGAACACATGTAAGTGTAGTGGGTTGAGAATTCAACTCCGGGAACTTTTCCGAGTTCCTCCGCTACCTTTGCAACGTCAACAGTACCTGCAATATTCGTGCCGCAGTGGCATACGAAAACACCAATCTTTTCCATCTACCACTCCTTATTTCTTGTATTTCCTGAACGCACTGACAATAGCCTGCTGAGGCATATCGGCATCCAGATACTGAGCCACATCCTCGGCATTCAAATGCTGGGGACCTCTCTGTCTTTCCACTGCCAGTCGCACCGCTTCGATAAGTTTTGCCGGTTCAACCTGACGCGGGCAGCGTTCAAGGCAGGCAAAGCATGAAAGACACTTGTAGATGGAAGAAGATGCCATGAGTTTTTCAATTTCTCCGTTCTCCACCATCTGCACGAACTGGTGCGGGTGATACTCCATCTCGTCATAGTTGGGACATGTGCCCGAGCACTTTCCGCAGACCATGCACTTTTTCGTGTTCACTCCGCTGATTGCCTCGAGCTGGCTTTTAAACTCCTCGATTTCTGAATTAAGCATTCACGGCCTCCTTCAAAGGTTCCTTCACTCCGAGGGCCTCGGCAAGAAGTTCTGTGAAATAAATCACGTCGAGACTGCTTGAACCTTTGTTCTTTATGAGGTTGTAGCGGCAGAGCGGACAACTTGTCACAAGGAAGTCAGCACCCTGATCGGAGGCATTGTCCAGAATTGCCTTTGCGCGTTTCTGAGGAATTGACGCATCTTCAAGAGCCGTATAAGCACCGCAGCACTCGTTTCTCTGGGCGTAAATGACGGGAGTTGCACCAATCGCCTTTATAAAATCTTCTATTATTTGTGGATTTTCAGGATCATCGAACTGGAGAATTTTTCCGGGACGGAGCAAAAGGCATCCGTAGTAGGCTCCGATTTTCTTTCCCTTGAACGGATTCTTGACGGCGGCCTTCACGTTGTCCCAGCCGATTTCATCACGCAGAATCTCAAGGAAATGCACTACCTTGGTCTCTCCGTGATACTCGATTTCGTCATGTGCCAGGTAATTGTTCACCTTCAGGATGACATTTTCATCCGTCTGCATGTCGTGGTTAACCTGCTTGATGACATTGTAACATGCAGAACACAGCGTGACCAAATCCTTTCCTTCCTTCTGTGCGTCAGCCAAAGCACGTACTGAAGAAAGTTTGGTGGCAATCTCATCTTTTGCAAGCGGATATTCACCGCCGCAGCACTGCCACTCAGGGATTTCGTCAAGTGTGAATCCGAGCGCCTCCGCAGAAGCACGTGCATAATAGTCAAGGTCCAGGGCCTTGTTCTTCAACGTGCATCCCGGAAAGTATGCGTAGTGTTTGGTATTCTCCATTGGACTACTTCCTCTTACAAAAAATATGCGTGAGACCGTGCCAGAAGCTCAGCCCCGTTTTGTTATATGATTTTGTGGTTTTGCGCCACATGAGCGTAGGGAAGGAATACGCCACTTATTCCACCTATTTGCAATATTATAAATTATCGGAAACAAATTTGCTAGAGAAATTTTGCATTTTATGAAAAGATTAGTCACGGCTAACTCTTGAAATACATTCTTCGTTTTTTTACAAGAGCGGAATTTTTTACTCTCCAATAATAAAATTCCTCTATGGTATCAATAAAATTCTTGATATATAATGAAAATCAGGAGATCGATATGATTGAAAAGAAACCACTTGTAATGGATTTGTACACAGCAGATCCTTCGGCTCATGTGTTTAATGATAAAATCTATATTTACCCCTCACATGATGAAGATGAAGACGTTGAAAACAACGACAACGGCGATCAGTATAATATGAAGGATTATCACGTCTACGAGATGGCTGACGAAAAAACTCTGCCGCGCGACTGTGGATGTGTACTCAAGCTTGAGGATGTGAAATGGGCGAGCAAGCAGTTGTGGGCACCTGACTGTGCTGAAAAGGACGGCAAGTATTATTTCGTGTTTCCTGCCCGCGACAAAGAGGGAATGTTCCGCATAGGAATGGCAATCGGCGACAGACCCGAGGGACCTTTCAAGCCCGAGCCGGATTACATCAAGGGCACTTATTCGATTGACCCGTGTCTTTTCGAAGACACTGACAAAAAGTATTATCTCACAGCGGGCGGATTGTGGGGAGGCCAGCTTGACCAGTACCGCAACAACAAATGGAGCGCAGACAACAAAGAGCCCCGCGGATCCGAGCCTGCCTGCACACCGAAGATTGCCCTTATGAAAGACAACCTGACCGAGCTTGCGGAAGATTTCCGTGACCTCGTGATTGTTGACGAAAACGGGAAGCCCCTTACCGGAGGCGATGAAGAGAGACGCTACTTCGAAGACCCGTGGATTTTCAAAAAGGGCGACACCTATTACTTCACCTATTCAACAGGAACAACTCATTTCCTCTGCTATGCGACATCGAAAAATGTATACGGTCCTTACACATACGGCGGAAAGATTCTGACCCCCGTTCTGGGATGGACCACACATCATTCAATACTTGAGTATCACGGAAAATGGTATCTGTTTTACCACGACTGCGAAAGGTCGAACGGCGTAAATCAGAAACGCAACATTAAATTCCGTGAGCTGAAGTTCGATGCAAACGGTGGTATCATCACGATGGACGGAATGGAACGCTAAATTAATTTCCTCAGCGGCAGAATGTCACACGGAGTCAAAATCAAATCGGAGAAACGACGGATTTTCGATGCCGTGTGACATTAAACAGTATATGCTGTGTTCTCACTTAGGCTGTGTCACGCTGAACGAGGCTGTGTCATGCCAAGCGAAGTAATGTCATGCTGAACTTGATTCAGCATCTCTTATGCAAGGGAGATCCCGAATCAAGTTCGGGATGACGGTAGCAGCAGGCCCTGAATGACAGTAGCAGCAGGTCCTGAATGACATGGGGAGGCCAAACGAAGTGATGTCATGCTGACACCCGCACTGGGGTGCTTAGGAGAAAAAATGAAAAAGTATTTATTGTTATTACTTTTATTATTCAGTTCAAATTTAATGTTTTCATTAGACATAAACTATTTCAAAAATAATAAACACATTGAACACTTATATGTTAATTCTCCAGAAGGTTTGAGAATAAGAAATAAACCAACTTTATCTGGAAGTAAAATCGGAGTTCTTTATGACAGAATGAAAGTAAAAATAATTTCTGTAGGAGAAGAAACAACAATAGACGGAATAAAATCTAACTGGGTACAAATTTTGCTTCCTCTAGAAACTATTAAATCAAATAAGAATGTATATGGCTGGATTTTTGGTGGCTATTTGATAGATAAACTTGAACCATTTTCCACAAAAAAATGGACAGACAATGATTTACAAAGATACCTTTGTCGATTTCCATGGGTAACAGGAACAAGAAAATATTATAAGTTTGATTTGGACAACTCATATAATATGGGATTACTGGAATCTGGTGCTGGTGGA
>ODAI012058105.1_pt1 | contig 25604 bp, 25 predicted proteins | sample 1539321 | NCBI WGS metagenome assembly ODAI01 (sample SAMN02144231, study PRJEB22623) | gut metagenome | biome: sheep rumen | host: Ovis aries | place: New Zealand
AAGGTGGTTATGTAAATGCCCCGCCAACCTCGAACATCCTCTGGCACCGGTATATACCACGTGATGATGCGTGGTATTAATCATCAAACAATCTTTGAGGACGAGGAAGACAACTACCAGTTCATCAACACCCTCGACCGGATGCGTGTAAGATACGATGACGATGGCATCGCTTGTGGCAGGAATTGCAGTTATTACGCCTACTGCCTCATGGGCAACCACTTCCATCTCCTGATACGCGAGCGCGATGAAAGAGTGGGAGAGACCATCAAGCGCATAGCAAGCTCCTACGTGTACTATTATAATAGGAAGTACGGTCGCGACGGTCACCTGTTCAAAGAACGCTTTAAGAGCGAGCCCGTCAACGACATGGCCTACTTCACCGTACTGCTGCGGTACATTCACCAAAATCCTGTCAAGGCCGGTATAGTAGAAAAGGTTAAGGACTACGAGTTTAGCTCCTGGGGCGAGTACGACGGAAGCGTAGAGCCAGTGTTTCAGATCTGCGATGTCAATACCGTACTGAACCGAATTACCTTCAAGGACCTGGACGAATGGGTAAACGAACCACTGGCAGATGATGTATATTGCTTGGATATAGAAGGTTCATCACGTCGTAGACCATCTGACGACCAGATATGGTTGAAGATAAAAGACCAGACTGGTGTGACCAACAGTACTTCATTCCAGCAGTTGGATGAAAATAAAAGAGAAGAAATATTTTTGGAACTAAAAGACAGTGGAGCCTCGCTTCGTCAACTGGAGCGTCTGACAGGTATAGGAAAAGGAGTAATCCACCGCATTTGGTGCGCAGGACACTGACCTGTCCCCCCTCTGTCAAATAACAGTGTGACACGTACTGTCCCCCCGTCCTTTTGTCCCCTCTGTCCTTTTAAATTATTGATGGCACGTATTAAAACTTCAAAAGGTTTTTTATATTACGAAAGACATCTGTTATACTTTGGTAACAAAGTAATTAACAGAGAAATAATGATTGAGAACTTACACATTTTATCAGTTTATCTTGATAAAATTGATATTAATTGGGGACCAGCTTTTGGAACCCTAATAGGTATTGTACGTAATGATGATTTCCAACCATGGAAACCAGTATTTGATGTTTATATTCTCAAGGAAGATGAAGAGCGTTTCAAGGATATTCTTTGGCTTTTAAAAGAAGTAGATTTTAAACTTGTCCGATACGAAAGGAGAGGGCTATACTATCTTAGCCGGAAGAATGAATATATAAAAGTATTTGTTCTACATAAGATAAGTAGTGATGTTCGCCATACCGGAGGTTCGGATTTTATTCATGAAAAATACCTCCAAAATACAGTAAAGTGGGACTTTAATGGCATTGATTTAAATGTACCGGCTGAAGTCGATGAATATTTCGCTTTTCAATATGGTGATGATTGGACGACTCCCAAACAAACTGTTACTTATTCTACCAATCCTATTTTAAAATGGTGGCATTGGCTTGAGCTATCTATTCAAGATTGCTTGCCAGATAGAGTCTACTATTTTTGGCTATGGCGCCACCGACAAAAAGATTTTCGTAAGTTCAAAGCTCTTTGTGATAAGGCAAATATTCCGCTTCCAAAGAATGTTGAGCTTTCCAGTATGCAGCCTAGAAAATATAAGAAGGTTCTAACTGTTGGCGTTTACGATCTTTTACATAAAGGGCATGTTGAACTTTTTCGAAGGGCAAAAGGACTTGGTGATTATTTAATCGTGGCTGCCCAAGATGGAGATTTTATTCTAAAATACAAACCAACGGCTAAAGTTCTTAACTCGACAGAAGATCGAAAGTATATGATAAAAGCTATTCGTTACGTTGATGAAGTCCTTACTTATACGGATGTAGACACGATAGTACAAATGGTTAATTTCGACGTTTTTGTTACTGGGCCTGATCAGTGTCATTCTGGTTTCCAAAATGCAATAAAATGGTGTGAAGAGCATGGTAAAGAACATATCGTTTTGGCTCGAACGGATGGCGTAAGTAGCAGTGAGCTTAAAGCTAAGATTGCAGAAAAAGTAAGCAAATAAAAATTATTTTCGCTGAGGTAATATAAATCAATGAAGTTGTTGATAGTTTTGATTTGGCAATTTCATGATAACTTTAGATTATAATAGAATCGTATGGCGACAGGTAAAAATAAGCAGCTGGCAATCAATATGATGGCGCAATTTCTTTCTTTTGGGGTAAGCATGGGTATCAGTTTTGTTTTGACGCCTTTTATTGTTAGAACACTTGGTGCAGCTGCATATGGTTTTGTTGGATTGACGACAAATATAGTAGGGTATACTTCTCTTTTGACGATAGCACTTAACTCTATGGCAAGCCGTTATATAACCATTAGTTATACCCAAGGAAAATTCGATGATGCTAACAGGTATTTTTCATCTGTATTTTACTCCAATATGGGTATTTCCGCATTTATTATTTTGGTCATGGGGATAACGGTTTGTTATCTGGAGTATGTTTTTGAAATACCTGATGAGTTGGTGTTTGATGTAAAACTCTTATTTTCACTGTTAGTATTAAATACAATAGTTTCTTTAATGACTAACATTTATGGGGTTGCTACTTTTATAAAAAATAGGCTCGAGTTATCAACAATTTGTTCAATTGTTGGAAATGCCGTACGTGCTGTCGCATTAATAGTAATGTTTGGATTTTTGACTCCTCATTTATGGTACTTTGGAATTACAGCGATGTTGGTTAGTGTATATCTGGCATATGCGAACTTTCATTTTACAAGGAGGTTGACCCCGGAGTTAAGGGTGCGTCGTGTTTATTTTGATTTGGGGAAGGTCAAAGAGTTGACATTGTCGGGAATGTGGAATCTCTTTAATAAGCTTGGTGGCATCTTTGCACAAGGTATGGATTTGGTTTTAGTTAATTTGTTTATTGGGGCAACTGCAATGGGATATTTCTCCATAGCCAATAATATACCTATGTTATTTATTAGTATATGTGCCTCTATTGCAGGAGTATTTGCTCCGTTGATGACTACATATTACGCACAGAAGAATATGCAGGCATTGATAAGTGAATTGAATAAATCTATAAGAATATTGGGTTGCCTATGTCTTATGCCGTTAGTTACCCTGTATATATATGGAGCAGATTTTTATTCTTTATGGATACCAACAGAAGACCCTGTTAAGTTACAGGTCCTTACCCTCCTTGTCGGATTTGGAATGGTTTTTTCAATGCCCCTTGAAGCTTTGTGGAATATTTTTACTATTACAAATAAGTTAAAGTATTCAACTATATATATTTTTTGTCAACAAATTCTTAGTTTTTTTGTCGTGCTTAGTATGATGTTTGTTGTTGATGACATATATATTAAATTGTGTATAATAGCGGGAACACGAACGGCTATAGGTATAATAAAATCTGTTCTATTTCTTCCGATTTATGGATCGATTTGCTTAAATGTCAGTAAAAAAACTTTTTATGTCCCATTATATAAATCGTTTTTATGTTTTACAATCTCTATGTGTATTTGCTATGTTTTAAGACAGTTTTATGCCGCTGATACATGGATGAAATTCGTTTTTGCTAGTTTAATATGTTGTGTTGTTGTTGGTTTAACAGGACTCACTGTTATACTAAAGAAGGAAGATCGATTGTTTATAAGAACTAAAATATTAAGAATAAAATGATTTCAATTAACAAAAGGAAAATCCTTGTACATTTCCTCTTGTGTGGGGGGGGTATTCTTATATTTCTGAATATCTTTTTCTTCGTATTTTTATTTAAGTCATCAAAAAGTATTCAGGCATATCACACTTTGCGTGAGACTCACTTTGTGGCGCATGGAAGAAACTTAACTAAAGATAGTCCTGACAACACCATAGGCCTATTTAAATATGCTTATAAAAAAGGCTATAAAATAATCGAGTGTGACGTTATATTTACAAAGGACTTAGTGCCAATTCTTTCTCATGAAGATTCTCTACATTTGCTTTTGCCACATGCAGGTAAAGGTGATAGCCTAAATATCAACAAATTGAATTATGATGAATTATGTAATTTCAATTTGTCGACAAGACAAGATACTGTCATTAATATTGAAACACTAGAGTCTGTGTTAGAATATGCAAAACGCCATAATTTATGTGTAGAATTAGACTTACAAAAGCATGGTTTTGGCCGTAAACAAATGAAAATATTGTATGATTTGGTTGTATCCATAGGAATGGTTGACAAAGTTATTTGGGAGGTAAGTAATAGGGATTTTTGGTATCTCGCCATAATAGATAGAAATTTAACATACCAAATAGATCATACATGGTCTTATAAAGAAATAGATAAATGGTATAATAGACAATTCTTAGCTGGAACAATTATACTTTCTAAATGGTTTGGAAACTTTGAGGACATTGATTGGGGGGAACATAAGAATATTATACAATACGCTCATAAAAGGGGATTTATTATGAAGTGTAGTGTTGTCAATGATTCCAACTTTGCTAAAAAGATGATAGATTGTAATGTGGATATGATGACAACTGACATTTTGACAGATAGATTGTTTGACCGATAGTTTGTTTTACTTTATGAAAATCAAAAATATACGAAAATATATTAAAGAAGGAACGATATTTAATCTCATTTTTTCTGTACTGATGTGGAGAGTTAAAAAGTTTTCTTATCGATTTTTCTATTGGATAAATACTAAAATGCCAATTTGGAAGGAAACCTTGTTCTTTGAGAGCGAAGGTGATTTCTGTGATAATAGCTGGGCATTGTATCAGTATTTAAAACAGAATAGATGTTATAGATATATATGGATTGTCTCTGATGTCAAGAAATTCAAGAATACAAAGGATACAAAGTTCGTTTCTTTCAAGCAAACACCATTCTCAGTTAATTCTGCATATGCAAGATCAAAATATATTTTCTATACGCATTGTATGCTTAGGTCTTATATTAAGCGCAAAGGTCAGTATGTTGTTGACCTTGAGCATGGATGCGGATTTAAAGCAGGTAAGTATTCATCGGGCAACTATTGTGATATAGCTTTGGTTACAGGAAATTTTGCGAAAAAGGCTTTTTCTATATATCTCGGCTGTGATGAGAATAAAGTGAAACCATTGGGATATCCACGAAATGATATTCTTGTTAATAATATTGGCGATGGTATTAATAATCCGTTAAGTGGGGCATATAAATATAAAAAGTTGATTTTATGGATGCCAACATTTCGCGACTCATCAAACAAAAACCTTTCTGAAGAAATGATGAACTATGAAACTGGTTTGCCACTCATCACAAATGATAAAGATTTAGATTGTTTGAACACTTTTTTGTCAGAACATAATAGTCTCTTTATGATAAAGGTTCATCATTTACAAGCGGATAAACCAACTTTTCATAAAAAATACAGTAACATACAGATTGTAACAGATACCTTAATAGCTTCAAAAGGGTTACAGTTATATCAGGTTATTGGATATACAGATGCTTTATTAACTGATTATTCTTCGATATCGATAGATTACATTTTGCTTAATAAGCCGATGGCATATATCCTAGATGATTATGAAATATATAATGAATGTCGTGGCTTTAAATTTGATAATGTTAAGGATTTGATGCCAGGTCATCATATCTATACTATATCAGATCTGTTTAAATTTATATGTGACATTGAAAATGGTAATGACAAGTTCAAGAATGAAAGGAATCGTTTGGTACCGGTTTTTCATGATGTAAAACGTGGTCAGAATTGTGAATCATTAATCAATTATCTTGGCATATGAAATCAGACCGAGTAAGGTGATGTTCCTTATTATTCAATCTATTATTGTATGAGAATATGTTTCAACATATTTACGTCTTTAAAGAAATAAGTATATGATACCCAAAATTATTCATTATTGCTGGTTGAGCAACGATCCTTATCCTGCAAACATACAGAAATGTATTGATAGCTGGAAACGAGTTCTGCCTGACTACGAGATTTGGTTATGGAACTTTGAGCGCTTCGATATAAACAGTTCGATATGGGTAAAAGAGGCTTTCGAACATAAGAAATACGCTTTTGCAGCAGACTACATTAGACTGTATGCACTGTATAATTATGGCGGTATCTATTTAGATTCAGATGTTGAAGTTCTAAAATCATTTGATGACCTATTAGATTTACCTTATTTCATTGGGCAAGAGAACACGCCATCAGGAATTGAAGCAGCGACTATAGGTTGTGAAAAAGGATTCTCTTTAATGGGTGAGATGTTACAGAGGTATGAAGGAAGACATTTCGTCAAAGATAAAGGAACGTTGGATTGTCGTCCTCTTCCCTTTATTTTCAGAGCTTGTATTGAGACTAGATTTAAGTTTAATGCGATAAATGAAAAGAGCCAATTCTTAAACGATGACTCTATTATTAATGTATTCCCAGTAGATTGGTTCAGTCCCAAAACATGGAACACACAAGTTTTAGAACTTACAGACAATACATATTCTATTCATCATTTTGCAGCTTCTTGGGTTAAAGAAAAGGCATCAAATGGTATGCAAAATAAAGTAAGCAATTATTCCTTTATGATTAAGGTTAAATTGTTCCATTTTATTCAGCATTGTGTATTTACCAAGAAAACGTTTGCTAAGTTATTTTTCAAGACCCTTAGTCGAGACAGATGGCCATTAAACGGTTTTGCCATTGTTTGGAAAGAATACTATCAAGAACTTGCATCATTAAACAAACCTATCTGTAGTTATGACATAGAATTTTTCGATCAACGAGACACCCATCATATGTCTGATGACTTCTATCCTATTGCAAGACTTAAAGGTACAAATATCGAATTGCACTTTATTGATTGTATCTCTATTGAACAAGCCAAAAAATCTTGGTATATATAAATGTAATTCTAGTCAATTGTCTATGCAGAACATCCTAGTTTCCATCATTATTCCGGTGTATGAAGTAGAAGCATACATTGAGGAGTGCCTGAATAGCGTGATTACTCAATGTTATGAAGGTAATATTGAATGTGTGTTGGTTGATGATTGTGGTAAAGATAAAAGTATTGAGATTGCAAAAGAAATAATTGAAAAATGTTCAAAGAAAATTGAATTTAAGATACTTCGTCACGAGTTTAATAAAGGGTTATCTGCTGCTCGTAATACTGGTTTTGATGGTTCTTCTGGAGACTATGTCTTTTTTTTAGATAGTGATGATAGATTATACCCAAATGCAATCTCGTCTTTAGTCGAAGCCCAGCAACGCACAGGGGCGGTCGTAACAATGGGTAATTGGAATATAATAGAGTATGAAACTGGTGAAATTATAAGTACTCCTGGAGGTGTTTATAAAAATGAGGTTTCTTTTGATGATTTGCATGCTATACTGTCAATGCCATCAATTCATGGTGTTACCCAAAATAAACTTATAAGTAGAGATTTTTGGATAAAGAATAATTTGTACCAAACTCCTGGTTTATATTATGAAGATAATCTTTGGACTTTTAAACTGCTTACTCGCATTACTGAAGGTTATAAATTCTGCATAACACCGTCTATAACATATGTTTATAATATGAGAGAAGGTTCGATAATGCATAGCCTTAACTTGAAGCATATAAAGTCATATATAAAAGCTGTTGAAATGGCATTTAAGATAGCGAAATCAGCACCAGATGAAAACAAGTGGTATGCAATGAAAGGATTAGAGTCCTTCAAACGCATCGCCTTGTTGAACATCATTCAAAAAGTAGAAGGCAATGAGGTATATGACTCTGTGTATGCATATTGTAGAAATCATAATATAGTGAGTGTTCATGAATATCTTAATTATCGCGAGATTTCTTTTTTTAACAAACTATATTACATTCATAACCTGCTGCCAATATCATTAGGTTCAATGCTTCAACATTTCCTCATTATGTTGCAGTTGAAAAAAAATAAATCGGTGAATAGGCATGAAAAATTAAAAATTGATATATCAATGATTGATTTATATGATTAACGACAACAGCAATATGTAATTTGTCTATGATAAATAGTATATTACTCTCTGGAGGTTGGGGTTATGGCAATCTCGGTGATGATGCATTACTTGAAGCAAGTGTCAGAATTCTGCGCGATTTTTACCCCCAGTCTAAAATCACGATAATGTCTTATGAACCTTCCGAATCCAATATTCATGGGTGTGAAGTTATTCCTTCACTTCATAGGGCTATATACGGGAAAAGGGCTTTCAAATATCTACGTATCTATGGCAAATCATGGAACTACGATAAGTATCCTCCAATTATTGCAAGGATTATTAATAAGGTCGAAAGGAATATAGCTCCATGCTTACCAAAGAGTGATGTATTGCTAAACTCATTCAAAATGAATAAATCAGCAAAGAAACAATACCAAGAGGTATTTAAAAACGCTGATATGTTTGTAATGAGCGGAGGAGGCTACTTTAATAGCTGGGAAGACAGTTTCAATAGTAGGTATATGGAGTTGCTATTTGCAAAAGAGGCAAAAATACCTGTCTATATTTGTGGGCAGACCATTGGCCCCTTTACCGAGGAACAAACTAAAAAAATCATGCCTTTATTGAACGGAGTGAAGAGCATTTATGTGAGGGATGTGGAAAGTGAAAAAGATTTGAAGGCTATGGGATGCGCTTCCATAGTTGCCCCTGACCTTGCATTGTCCTTTGTAGGTGACGGAATGCTTTCTGACAGTATTTGCATTATTCCTGCAGAATATCCGGTAGCTGTTCGCGATGAGTTAGTCAAAGCAATTAAACTAATTTCAGATGATAACAGTCTTCCTGTCGTATTAACTGCAACTCGATTGTATAACAGAGATATTAATTGTTTGAAAGAAGTCTACGAAAAACTAAAATCTTTAGGAATAAATGTTAAGATGGTGCTTCCAAAAGATTATGACGAAGTTAAAAATATAATTAAAGGTCATAAGTATGTAATCAGTCGTAATTTGCATGGTCTGATTCTCGGATGGCGTGAAGGATCCAAGTGCTTGTGTCTGTGTAATGAGCGTAAGTTCGTATCGTTTATGAAACAAATAGGACACGAAGATTGTATTGTTGATGTTTATAAGGATACAGCTGAAGATGTTTATCATATATTTACAAAATTGAAAACTCAAAACGAGAATCACATTGAAATTCAGAAGGTAATCGCAGAAGATGTATTAAATACTTGTAAACACACATTCAATCTATAATCACAATGGTTTCAATTATATTACCAGCATACAAAAGAGCGTATCTTGGCGAAATGTTAGATAGTATTTTACGTCAGACGTACAAGGACTTTGAACTGATAATCGTTGATGACTGTTCTCCAGAGAATATTTTTCAAGTTGTATCGCAATACAAGGATGACAGAATTTGCTATTATCGTAATGAGAAAAATATAGGTGGCAAGGATCTGGTGGCTGCCTGGAATCACAGCCTTAGCTATGCAAAGGGAGACTTATTGTTGCTTGCGTCTGATGACGACATCTATGCCCCAACATATTTGGAGGAAATGGTTAATCTTGCCGATGCCAATCCTAGTATTGATGTGTTTCATTGTAGAGTAGCTGTCATAAACGATAGCGGTGACATGATTCATGCTGGTGAACCATTGGCAGAATATGAAACGGATGTCGATTTTATTTATCAGAGAGCAATTAACCGTAGAACCCAGTTGGTACCAGACTTTATCTGTCGAACAGAAGCATTACGTAAAATTGGAGGGTTCGTGAACTATCCTAAAGCTTGGTTCTCCGATGAAATGACATGGTATAAGCTCGCGAAGGGGAAAGGTGTCTGTGCTTCTGACAAACCATTGTTCTTTTGGCGTTCATCATTACAGAATATATCTTCTAATACAAAAGACACGATTCAGAAGGCAGAGGCATCATTGCAACATCTTCATTATATGAAAAAGTTGATTGCCGATTTGATTCCATCTAACGAATTCGATAAATATCTCTTAAAGGAGTTATCCTTAAAAATACAAAACAGCATTTCAACACAGGTAAGGTATGATGTAGAGAAATCATCCTTTAGAATTATTTGGCAATTTCTTTGTACCTCAAGATTCAAGGAGTTACATTGGAATCACTTCTGGTCTATGCTGATAATCAACAAGCTGAAAAGTTATGTCAGATAAGCCAACAATTTCTATTATAATTCCTATCTATAATGCAGAGGCTTTTATAACTCGTGCTATAAATTCTTGCAGGAACCAGTCGTACAAGGATTTTGAATTAATTCTTGTGAATGATGGCTCTTGTGATAATAGTCTTCAGGTTATGCGGGATTATGCCGCTATAGACAACAGGCTTCATGTTGTGGACATACCAAATTCAGGAGTAGTAAAAGCTCGTGAGTATGGTGTAAATGCTGCCAGAGGGGAGTTTCTCCTCTTCATGGATGCGGACGATGAATTAGATAACGATGCGCTGCAAACTCTTACCGATGTCATCGCACCTGATGTGGATATGGTTATTGGTGATATCAACCAAATTGAGGTCGATGGCTCGTCGTCAATAATCAAATACGGCAATAAAGAGTGTGTTACAGGACAAGAACACTTTGATTGGATTGTTCGTGAGCATGTGGGCTTCTTATGGGGGAAACTTATAAGGAAATCACTTGTGGATAGGATTAAGGTAATGCCCTATGGAGTAAAGTTCTGTGAGGACTATCTTCAAATGATTCAGATATCGTTCAATGCACGCAAAGTTGTTCATGTAGGGAGAGTGACATATAATTACATACAGCATGATGAGTCTGCATGTAATAAAGCCTTGCCAGTACAGGAATATGCACAGCGTTTTGCAGATCTTTGCAAGAAAATAAATAATATTATAGAATGCTGTGGGTATGATGAAAAAAGTAATGTTAAACTGAAGGTGCTATTTCTTTATTATTGCAGACTATATTTGTGTTGTAATGGAAAGTGGAAGCCAAACAAAGAATTAGAAAGTATATTCAAGTGCTATATGTTAGATTCTTCGGTAAAGGAATATTTCCAACTGACAGATTCCAGACATTATAAGATGACAAGGCAAATAGCTTGGTTATATCCAGTATTATCAGTTCTATATAAGTACCAACTTAGAAAGTCTCGTAGAATCAGATGAATGCTGTATTAATTAATAAACCAAGTAAGATTTGTTTCGATAAAAATCTGACGGATTTAATTAAATTCTCGGCATGCTTAATGATTGCCCTGCATCACTATTCGCAGGGAATGGTGGTGGCAGGAACGCATAATCTTATCTATCAACTATTCTCAACCCAGGGCGGTTGGTTGGGTGTTGCCATATTCTTCTTTTTATCTGGTTATGGATTAATGAAGAGTGATATGAAGAATCACTTAGCCCCTATTTCATTTTTCCGAAAGCGTCTTTTGAAGACATATCTTCCAGCAGTATTGATTTCAGTCATTTGGGGTGGATATCTTCTAATCTGGGGGGGGCAAATATTTGATGCTCAGTGGGGCCTCAGTCTATTTTGGAACTTTAATGACGAAGTGTTGTGGTTTGTAAGAGCTATATTAAAACTCTATGTAGCATTCTATGTGTATGTTAGTATATCTTCGCATTCACCTAAGTGGTTCAAACCATTTTATTATATAGGTTTTACCTCTATTGCTGTTTGGTGGGTGGGCGCAGGCTTTGTTCATGGATCATCCGTACTTTTATTTTTCATTGGTATGAGCATTGCAGAATATGATGAATGGTATTTTAGGATGATACGCAAGGTTTATCCTCCTGCTGCAATTTTATGTGTAATAGTTGCACTGATGATTGTCTTCAGGCGTGATGCAGAATGGATTCATCTTCTTATAAACTACTTCCTGATTGCATCAGGTGTTATTGTCATTGCCATCTTCACTATTAAAGTTCCGTCTTTGCCCAAATGGATTGGTGGAGCATCTTACGATGTATATCTTGTTCATAATAAAGCATTGATTCTGCTGAGACCTGCCTATGCAATAGTTCCTTTATGGGAGTATGTTGGATTAACAGCCTTGTTCACGATAATATTTTACAATTTAAGAAAATTGGTAAAGTTATAAATGTCTAGAAAGAGATACTATATATGTGTAACACCTTTCTTTCCGACGCCCGATTCTTGGCGTGGTGCATACGTGTTGGATCAGGTAAAAGCCATCATGCGCAACTCTGATTACGAGGTGCGTGTTTTCATGGGGGGTAACAAGAGGGAGTCCGATTATGAGATAGACGGCATCAAAGTCTATCACTATAAAACGCATGAACTACCATCGAACATATTGAACGGATTTTTCAATGCATATAATGCAAAATCTTTTGTAAAGAAGGTATTGCAGATAGGTATCAATCCACAAAATGTCGCTTTCGTACATTGTCATGTTTCAATGCGTGCTGCCTGTGGTTTAGCCCTGAAAAAGCTGAACCCCAATATCAAGGTACTACTCCAACATCATGACCTTGATCCATTCAATTTGCGTAGTGGAGTGTTGCTGAGGAATAATCGTTTTAATGTTCGCTATCGTGCAAAGAAAGCTATTGCACTTTACAATGAGGTGGATTTGCATATTTGTATAAGCGAAGCTTGTCGTGATTGCTTGATTTTGTTTCCAGAACCTCGGCCCATTGAAGAGTATGAAGACTGCATACGTTCACTAAAGCTTTGCGAAGGATTACCTCGAATAAAGCCAAAGAATACCTTTGTGCTTTACAACGGAGTTGATGGTAGGTTGTTTAAGCCTATTAATGTCAATTCACGGCTGAAAGATGATAATACATTCCGAATAGGCTGTATAGCAAATTTTAGTGACTTAAAGGATCATATGACTTTGATTCGCGCTTTTGAAAAATTTGTAAAGAACATTAATCTGGACTCGGCTATGCCAACCAGAGGATTCCGTTTGTCGCTCCTCGGAACTGGCGAAACGCGAGCAATGTGCGAGAAATACATTCATGAGCATGGATTGGATTCATATTTGGAATGGCCCAAAGAGGTAACACATGACAAACTCCCTGAATACTATCATTCGCTGAACTTATTTATTCTACCATCTTATTTCGAGGGATTTGGCTGTGTTTATACTGAGGCATACGCTTGTGGCGTGCCTTTCATGGGTGTATATAATCAGGGAGCGGCAGAGTTGATTGCCCCTGAAGAACAATACAAATGGCTAATCCACCCTCATGACTATGTAAAATTGGCAGAGTTGATCATGAACTACTACAAGAATCGAAGCAAGCAGATATTGATACAACCTTATGATATTGATGATTTAATAAAGAATTATCTGGGCTATCTAGGTAATCTACTGCATTAGTAGCTGAGGGTTTCAAAAAACAAAATTTATGGAATTAAATTTCTTAAGGGATGAAGAGGGAAAACTGCATTATCCTTCGCTGCTATATGCATTGGTGGCGATATGGCCTGCTGTGGGGTTCTTAACTCCACTTCCGCAGACGGTAGTGTATGGGACTCCGTTACTATATGCAGCATATAGCTTCTTCAATAAGGAAACATACGACAGGGGGTTCCTCGCTCTGTTGGCCTACATACCTATTGAGCTACTTTTGGCTGCGCCCCCGAGTGTCTTTCAGTCATGGCCGCGCTATGTGCTTTTTAGTGCTCTTATCATGTGTGTATGTCCAACATTTCAAGGGGAAAAGTTGAGGATGTATCGAGAGCGGATATTTCTCTGTACAATGTGGACTTGTGTTTTCTTGGGAGTTGGTTCGTTCTTTGCTTGGTTTTTAGGTATTAACTATATGACATCCACAGCTATAGACTTTATTGCGCGTACAGGTTGGTTTGGTGGTCTGACGCGCCATTCCATGATGTTGGGGCCTATCGCGGGTATTGGGGCTTGTTTTTTGGTAAACAAAGCTTTTGCAGAAAAACACTATTTGTGGTGGGTGGGGGCTGCTGCTGCCTTATTTGCTGTATTCTTCTCAGCATCGCGCTCTGCTGTCATGGCTGCCCTCGCAGGCATCTTTATTACGTTGTATAGGCAATCAGGCTCCACCAGTAATTTTTTGAAAGTGGGACTCGTGACATTCATCATTGCCGCTTCAACATTCTCTTTGTGGGAGGGCGCACTTTCTGGCGTATTAAAGAAGAATCAGGACACTTCTGCATTAAATCTTGATTCAAGACAAAAGTTGTGGGAGGGGCGTATAGAGGAATTTAAGTCAAGTCCGATTTATGGCGTTGGTTTTTGTGCTGCCAAAATGAGCAAAAACAGTATTATAGACATGCAATCAGGACGTGTGGAATCAGGAACATCGTGGCTAATCATTTTCTCTATGTTAGGCATTGTTGGTGCATGTATCGTTATTCCGCTATTTTTCAGGGCTTTCTTAACAGTCTATAAAGGGGATGACAGTTTAAGTCCTTTGATATGTGGCATATTGGCCTTATTCTTCGTCCACATGTCTGCAGAAGGATATATATTTGCCGGTGGCAGTTTCATGGCTTTTATGTTGTGGCTAACAGTAGGGGTCGCTATAGATTGTAAATATAAGACAGAACTATGCGATTAGTTTTTTATTCGAATTATCTCAATATTCATCAAGTTTATCTGATGGATGAATTCCATGAATTACTTGGTGATGACTTTCGTTTTGTTGCCACTCTTCCACGTAATGATAATGAACTGAAAGGTGGAACTGACTACTCCACACGCCCGTATTGTATTCTTGCTGGTGAAAGTGACACTGCATATGAGGAGGCGCTTCTGCTGGTTCGTGAGGCAGAGACATGTGTCTTTGGTGCATGTTCACAAATATATGCTGTTGAAAGAGCAAAGAATAACCCCAAAGGACTATCATTTGAGGTGGGAGAGCGTTGGTTAAAGAGAGGATGGGTGAACGTGTTTTCTCCAAACCTGATTAAATGGTATATTAACTATATGCTCTATTACCGTAAGGCCAATTTCTATAAACTCTGTATGAGTGCATTTGCTGCGCAAGACGATGAGAAACTATTTGCATATAGAGCACGTCACTACAAATGGGGTTATTTTACAAAGGTAGAAGAAAATTATGTTGAAACATCTGAGTCGGATGTTTCCACAAAAGGGAAAGTACACATCCTTTGGTGTGCACGTTTCCTTTTGTTGAAACATCCGGAGTTGGTCATAAAACTGGCAGCAAGACTGAAAGAAGATGGATATAACTTTGGAATTGACATGTATGGTGAGGGCGAGGAACTGGAAAGGACAAAAAAACTGTGTGATAGTTTGAATGTTTCAGATGTCATTACTTTTAAGGGAAATGTGCCAAACAAAGAGATTCTTCAAGCTATGCGTCAGCATGACATATTCTTGTTTACCAGTGATAGGCATGAAGGATGGGGTGCCGTTCTCAATGAGGCAATGAATAATTGTTGTACAGCTGTGGTATCTGATGCAATTGGTTCCGCTCCGTATTTGATAAAAGATGGGATAAATGGTATGCTTTTTCAATCTGGCAAGACAGATTCTCTATATGAAAAAGTGGTCTATTTATTAAAGCATCCAAACTTTCGAAAACAGATGGCAGAACGAGGATATAAAGACATACTGCGTTTATGGAATCCGCAGAATGCTGCTGTAAACTTACTTGGATTGATAATTGATTTGTATGAAGGAAGAGAAACAACCATCACGGAAGGTCCTTGTTCAAAAGCATAATATGACAATATCAAAATACCAGAGCGATAAGATTAGGGTGTTGAGTTTTGTGGCGATTTTATTCGTGATTTACATCCATTCGCCATACGTAGAAGCATCGGGATATCCTGTAGCAAAATGTGTACAAAGATTTGTGGCAGACTTTGGACTGGCGATATTTGCGGTTCCCATGTTTTACACTATTTCTGGACTATTGTTTTTCAAGGGTGTAGAGAATGTTGTTGACTGCTATCCTAAGATAGGGAAACGTTTCCAATCCCTGCTTATTCCCTATATAATATGGAATCTTGTCTTCGTTGGATGGTATATGGTAATGGCTTATACACCAGGAGTGTCTAGTTTTGTAAATAGTGATATGTTGTCTAACATACATCTCTCGGATCCTGTTTCGACACTGCATTTCCTGTTCATAGAACCTGCTGGATTCCATTTGTGGTTCCTGAGAGATTTGATAGTATTTGTACTGCTATCGCCAATTTTATATTTCGCAATTAAACGTTTACCGTGGATTACAGTTATAATGCTTTTCATTGGGCTCGGGTGGATACCGAGATTCGGTGTCGTATATTTTGCACTTGGAGGGGTTGTTGCTCTTCATTACGACTTAGATAAAGTAACAGTTCTTCTTACTCGTCAAAGAACTATTATGTTGCTATACATATATTTCTTAAATGCGATCTTAGCAGCCTTTGGCATTGTGCGTTCTGGTGAATGGGTTTTACAATATTATATTCAGATCGTGAGTGTAATTGCTGTTATAGCAGTATGGGGTTTATATGATATTCTTGTACCGCGAGATTTAAAATTCTCTTCTCGGATGAACATCATATTGAGTTACACTTTCTTTGTCTATCTCTTTCACGAACCTGCGTTCAACATCATTAAAAAAATTGGTTTGAAAGTTCTTGGCATACATGAATATTCACTGATTGTACTTTATCTGATAAATCCTATACTGATGCTTATAATTGCTGTCGGTGCTGGTATATTATTTCAGAAGCTATTACCTAAGGCATATTCAATATGTGTTGGGGGAAGATAGGATACAAATAAGATGAAAATACTTCATTATATACCATCCATTGATGAAAAGTCTGGTGGCGTGGGGGCTTATATTCAGCTTCTCGCACGTGACCTTGGTAAACTATGCGGGCTTCATATCGTTACACATCATGGCAGTAATGAGCGCAAGTTGGAGAACTGTAGCATTCACTATATATCAGAGAAATGGTTGCCCTGGGATAATTGCAAAGTCGAGTTCTTAGGCATACTCAACAAAATCCACCCGGATGTGTTCCATACAAATAGTTGCTGGACACCTCTGTCTTCTTTGACCGCACAATGGGCAAAGGCAGCTAGCTACAAAGTGGTATATACTCCCCACGGTATGCTGGAACCATACGCCCTCAAACGCCACTACTGGACTAAAAAACTGCCTGCAATCTTACTCTTCCAGAAGAAAGGGCTGAAGGTGGCAGACCTGATTCATGCAACAGCTGATACGGAAAAGAATAATCTTATCAAACTCGGTTGGAACAAGAATGTGTATGTTATTGCCAACTGTGTGCAGATTGACGAGATTGAGATGAAAACTTCATGGAAACGAGCAAAGAATGTTCTCTTCCTCAGTCGCGTACATCCTAAAAAAGGTGTCAACTTTCTGATTGAAGCTGTTGCTCATCTGAAGAACGAGTTTGCAGACTATACCTTTACCATTGCAGGCCCTGGAGAAGATTCATACATACATGAGTTGAAGGAACTGTCTGCAAAATGTGGCGTAGCAGAAAAGTTTAGCTTTATTGGACCAGTCTATGGTAATGCTAAGTGGCCACTCTATCGTAAAGCAGATCTCTTTGTCCTACCTACCTATAGTGAGAACTTTGGCATTGTAGTGCCTGAGGCACTTGCCAGCGGAACACCTGTCATAACAACCTACGGTACTCCTTGGGCAGAACTTAACAAAGAACGTTGTGGATGGTGCGTGGAAATTGGTACAGCCCCACTTGTTGAAGCACTCCGTTCTTTCATTCATTCTAGTGAAGAATCCTTGCATGAAATGGGCGTGAGAGGACGTAAAGTAGTGGAGGACAAATACACCAGTGAGGCAGTCGCAAAGCAGTTCGTAGAAATGTATATGAATTTATGTCAGAAACAAAAATAGACCTTTCAAAATACGAAAATCACTTAGGGCGTAAGCATCAACTGATTCGTCTTGTGTGGAGCATAACATGGGCATTATGTGCAAGTTGGATGCCAAGAAGTCTCGGTAGTGGATGGAAGCGTTTTCTCCTGCGTATATTTGGCGCAAAGATGGGCAAGAACTCCAACGTGTATAGCTCAACAAAAATCTATTACCCTGCCAATCTTATAATGGGTAATAATACCTGTCTGGCAAGTGATGTGGAATGCTATAATGTGGCTCCTGTTATTCTGGAAGACAACGTGACAGTCAGCCAAGGTGCATATCTCTGTACCGCCAGTCATGACATTGAGGATCCCATGCATCAACTGATTACGGCTCCTATTGTATTAAAGGATCAGGCATGGATAGGCGCACGAGCCTTTATAGGCATGGGTGTCACCATTGGTCAAGGATCAGTGGTTGGGGCTACCGCAAGTGTGTACAAGAATGTAGAACCGTGGACTGTGGTTGGAGGGAATCCCGCTCGTTTGCTTAAAGAACGCAGGATAAGGTCTTAGGGGGCTTGGTATGGAAAGAAATTATTCACTTGATTATATCCGCGTCATTGCAATGTTGGGCATTCTGGTAGATCACGCCATCTGCTTTTATGGCTCTAACTCTCTGAATTACAGTGGAATACAAATAGGGGGGGGTAGCGTTACTATCTTCTTCACAATCAGTGCGTTACTATTTGGCAGTAAGTGGGAAAAGAGTGGCTATAAGCCATATGCACCCATCACGTTCCTGAAAAAAAGGGTATTGAGAATCTTTATTCCGCTATGGGTCGTAGTATTAGCGTCAATTCCTTTGGAGTACTGGATTAAGGGCCGCTTTGAACCTGTGACGATTGGAATGAATGTAGTAGGGCTTGGATGGGCATCTCCTTTCGGAGTTAGTGGACACCTCTGGTATATCACTATGCTTATATTGCTTTACATTAGTTTCGTTGGTATATCATATTTGCGACTGGATAGGGTAAAGTGGTATTGGTGGGTACTTGTGTTTGCTGGCATGACAATAGGTTATCTCCTTGGTCAAGACCATCTGACAACATATAGTAAGGCAGGTCCTCCGATGTTCCTTTTTGTTTCAACGCTAATGTTCTGCAAAGGGAAGAAAATACTTGAGTGGTCTGCTAATAACAAATGGTTAGTGTCTTTGAGTGTCATTACAATGGTGAGTATATCGCAATACATCTATCAGTTAGGGTGGCATGATAGTCACAAAGCAATGGCTGTGTGGTCATTTATTGTAGCAGGTTTTATGTCTTTCTTAGCACTGTATGTTTGGTTAGAAAAGTGTACAGAAGAAAAGGCTCTACCATGTGTAATGTGGTTTTCTGCTATCAGTTATGAAATTTATCTGGTTCACCAACCATTATTGGAGGTTTGCAATCAGCTATTTCCAAGTCGGATTATGATGACCGCCGTATGGATCGTTATGACCCTATTGGCCGCTATCTCGCTTTCAAAAATAACGAACGCAATTTACAAAAGGCTTTGAGGAACACAAAGAAAGACATGGAAATAAAAAAGATGAATGTCGCTTTGTGGATAATACTATTAGTATATCTTTCGGTTGTATTCTATTTCACAATTCTTAGTCGAGAATCGTTAGATGAACATAAATTGGAACTTCTGCCTTTTAAAACAATTGTTGATTTTCTTAATGTTGACTATGATAGTCACGGACAGTATATCCTTCGAGAGGTGCTATTAAATATTGGATTATTGATGCCAATGGGGGGCTTGTTAGGATTTTCTTCGACCTTGCTTAGGGCTGGATTCATGCTTCAGAGAGTAGTTCTATGGGGCTTTTTGATTTCCCTTACGATTGAAACAATCCAGCTAATCACCAAAACAGGAACTTTCGAAGTGGATGACCTGATATACAACACTCTTGGCTGTGTAATGGGTTACCTCATTTTACCAAAAAAAGAAAACATTAAATATAACATGTTAGACCTAACAACAATCATCCTCACATACAATGAGGAATTACATATCAGGCGCTGTCTGGAGAATGTTTGCCCGATATCAAAAAAGGTGTACGTGATAGATTCGCCTTCTACTGACCGTACAGTGGAGATCTGCAAAGAATTTCCTAACGTGGAGGTCGTGGTCCATAAATATCCAGGGAATCAGGCAGAGCAATTTAATTGGGCACTCGACAATCTCAACATCGAAACGGAGTGGATACTTAGGCTAGACGCAGACGAATATCTGACAGAGGAGTTAATCACGGAAATGCAAACGAAACTGCCAACGATGGATGCAGATGCCAGTGCTGTCGTCTTACCTTTGGGTCGTGCCTTCCATGGGAAACTACTGAAGCACGGCATTGTGAAAGGTGTCAAGATGATTCGATTGTTCCGCAAAGGTTGCGTGCGATATGAGCAGCGGTTGATGGATGAGCATCTGGAGGTGTTGAGGGGCAAGACTATAACTTTTGAGCATCAATTCGTAGATGACAGTCTAATAAGTATGGCTGCTTTTACGGCAAAGCATAACAACTATTCAAATCGTGAGGCAGCTCTGCTGCTGGATGCAGAATATGGATTAACAGAAGCTGCAGGGGTTGTCGAAAATCAATATGCGGAAGAGGTTGCTGCAAAACGTAAGCAGAAAGAGAAGTATGCAAAGATGCCCTTATATTGGCGTTCTTTAGGATATTTCTTCTATCGATATATAGTGAAACTTGGTTTCCTTGACGGGAGAGCAGGTTTTGAATGGGATTTCTTCCAGGGATTGTGGTACAGATTGTTGATCGATGCCAAGGTGGCAGAGGCAAGAAGACTTTGCGGCAAAGATAAAGAAAAAATGCGCCAATACGTGAATAATGTGTTGGGCGTAAAATTATAAGATATATGAAAATCTCAGTTATAACAGTAACATTTAACAGTGCTGCAACAGTACGGGATACTATAGAGAGTGTCTTGAAACAGGAGTATCAGGACTATGAGTATCTCGTGATTGATGGTGGTTCGAAAGACAATACCGTTGACGTCATCAAGGAATATGAGCCAAAGTTCGGGGGTCGCATGCGCTGGATATCCGAAAAGGACAAGGGGATGTATGACGGCATCAACAAGGGTATTCGAATGGCAACAGGCGATGTGGTGGGTATCATCAACTCGGATGATTTTTATCATAGGACGGATATATTCAGCATCATAAATGATGAGTTCCAAAAAGTTCCAGATGGGTTCTTCGACGAGCGAAGCGACAAAGTCGAGCGCAAGGGTTCTTCGACGAGCGAAGCGACAAAGTCGAGCGCAAGAGTTGAAGCCATATATGGTGATGTGCGTTTCGTGAAGCCTGACAACCTGGACAAGACAGTGCGCTACTACAGCTGTAAGCACTGGAGACCGTGGCGCTTCCGTTTCGGCTTCATGCCGGCGCACCCTACGTTCTTTACCTACAAGGAGAACTTTGAGAAGTATGGTTATTATAAGTATGATTACCATATTGCGGCAGACTATGAGCTGCTGATACGTCATCTATATACCAATAGGGTACCAGCGAAGTATGTTCCTGTGGATTTCATGAAGATGAGAACAGGAGGCAGGAGTACCAATGGAGTGAAATCAAATATAGTATTGAACAGAGAAATAGTAAGGGCATGTAAGGAAAATGGTATCTATACTAATATGCCATTGCTGTTCTTGAAATATTTTATTAAGGTATTTGAACTTATAAATACGAAAAATAAATGAAGATTCTGATTACTGGTGTCCACGGGTTTGTTGGGAGTAATTTGGTGGAGGCGCTATCAGGTGAGCACGTGATCTATGGGCTGGACATTGTCGCACCAGAGAAGAAGGGTGTGGTTAAGACATATACTTGGGACGATTTGGAACAGGGTATATTGCCAGACACAGACGCCATCATACATCTGGCAGGAAAGGCGCACGACGTGAAAACCGGGGGCAAAGGCCAATGGGATGAGTATATGAGGATTAACTGTGGGCTGACTAAAACAATCTATGACTACTATCTGAAGTCAACAGCAGGGAAATTCGTATTCTTCAGTTCCGTTAAGGCCGCTGCTGACAAGGTGGAAGGCTCGTTCGTGGACGAGAGCGTAATACCAGCCCCAAAAGGACCTTACGGGGAGAGCAAGATGGCTGCGGAATATTATATCCTCTCGGAGAAGGATATAGCAGAGAGTAAAAATAAGCAGGTTTATATTCTGCGACCGTGCATGATTCACGGTCCGGGGAATAAAGGCAACCTGAACCTGCTATACAGTGTGGTGAAAAAGGGCATTCCCTGGCCTCTGGGGGCTTTTGAGAATATGCGCACATTTACGTCTGTAGATAATCTGTGTTATATCATCAATGGCCTATTGACAAAGGATATTGCATCGGGTATATATAACATTAATGATGATGAGGCTGTCAGCACGAATGAACTAATTGATGTTATCTGCTCCGTCATGGGGAAGAAGGCTCATATCTGGCATGTTAACCGTGGAGTGATGGAGTTTGCTGCCAAGATAGGCGGATGGCTGCATCTGCCACTGAATCATGAACGCCTGAGGAAACTGACAGAGAACTATGTCAGCTCGAATGCAAAGATAAAGAATGCCTTGGGGATTAAAATGTTGCCGATTAGGGCAAAGGATGGCTTAGTAAGAACTATTAAATCATTTGAAGAGTAAATACTTTGTTGGTTATGTGGATGTATCTTGTTGTGTTCCTAAGCCTGCTGGCTGCAGAACTCATATATTTCAAGGTGGCTGAAAGGTACGGAATCGTTGACGTTCCAAACAAAAGGTCATCACATACGTTGGTCGTTTTGAGGGGTGGTGGAATCATATTCCCTCTGTCCGTATGCCTTTGGGTTCTGCTTGCGGGGTTCATGGGCGGTTGGCCTCTGATAGTGGACTTTTTGCCTTTCCTTGCGGGATTATTACTATTAGCTATTACTGGTTTTGTAGACGACATGCGTTCATTGCCTTCTACAGCCCGGCTGTTAGTACAGTTTATAGCAATAGGATTTATGCTTGGAAGTGTGGCGCACGACTGTGAAGAAACGGCCAGTATTAGCTGGCTATGTGAAGTGTTGATATTCATCGTCGCCATGATTATACTTGTGGGTGCAGTGAATATCATCAACTTTATGGATGGCATCAATGGCATTACGGCAGGATATAGTCTCTCGGTGCTGATTCCATTGTTTTTATTGAACAATATGCATGGAATGCCTTTCGTGCCTAATTCCTTCCTTTGGGTTAGCATCCTGGCTGCTGTCGTATTCAGCCTGTTCAACTTCCGTCCCAAAGGAAAGGCCAAGTGCTTTGCAGGCGATGTGGGGTCGCTGAGCATAGGATTCATCATGCTTTTTGCCTTGAGCAAACTAATCGTGCAGACGGGAGATGTGACATGGTTTGTGCTACTGATGGTATATGGGGTAGACGGATGTCTGACCATTGTACACCGCATCATGTTGCATGAACATCTAAGCGAGGCTCATAGGAAACATGCCTATCAGATAATGGCGAACGAACTGGGGATGAGCCATGTGGCGGTTTCGCTTTTGTATATGTCATTGCAACTGGTGATATCACTGGTAGCCATCTACATTATTCCTGACACAATAGCTGCACGTCTGACTTATCTGATATGTGTTGCGGCGGTAATGGGGCTGGCATATATTGCCTTTATGAAGAAATACTATCACTTGCATGAGGAATACCTCAGGACATTGCATAATGCACAATCAAAGTAAAATATGGAAGTAGAACTGATCGACGATAACTTGCTGTCGGTACTGCACGGGAAGGCAGAGGAGAATGAACGGCTACGGATGAATCATGACTTGCGGACAACGAAGGAAGATACAAGTCAGCGGATGCTGAATGTGCTGTTGCCGGGGACGGAAGTTCCCATTCACAGACATCCGGATTCATCGGAAACGGTTATTATCCTGAAAGGGTGGATAGACGAGGTGTTCTACGATGAGAATGGTAAAGAGACGGAAAGGTACTCGCTTAACCCATCGGAAGGACATTTCGGAATACAGATACCTAAGGGGAGGTGGCATACTGTCGAGGTGCATGAAGAGTCTGCCATCGTGGAAATGAAGAATGGTAAATACGTTCCTTTGGAACAGAAGGATATTTGGCATGGCGAATAGATTGCATAACATTCTGTACTGGTACTTCAGCAGGAAGGCTCTGCCATTCTGGTGTGTCATGGTGATGGACAGCCGTGCCAGAGGGACAGGTCAGTGGCATCAGAAATCAATAATAGTGTAATTCTACATAATCCCAATTAATTATATAGTTATTATCAAAGGATATGCCACGTAAGGCAAGGATAGAATCTGGAACAGGGATATTTCACGTGATGATGCGTGGCATAAATCATCAGAATATCTTTGAGGACGAGTATCTTGCGAATGCGAGGGTGCTTGTCGCTAACCTTAACGTTAACCTTGACCTTGACTCTATGAGTGATCAAGAAGTGGCGGTGTGGTATAATGACAACGTGATTTATCCTGATAAAAAATGACCACGATAGAGTTGTTTCTGAAATTAGTGCGTAACGCGCTGTGGCAGACTGAGGAGGAACTGCCGGGGGAGCTGTCGGCGAAGATGGCGGCAAACATCCTGCGAGGGGGAAAGGAACAGGGACTGCTTGGACTGGTCGGTGATGCACTGATGCGTAACAAGATAAAAATGCCAGAGGAGCAATACCTGGAGTTTATGGTGCTGATGATGAAGGTGAAACGCAGCAACGAGGAAGTGAACGAGGGATTGCGGCGGCTGAAGGAACTGTTCGATGAGCGGGGAATTGACTATATGGTGTTGAAGGGACAGGCTGTGGGAACATACTATCCCAACCCGATGCTTAGACAGGCGGGGGACATAGATTATTACTGCAACACACAAAACTTCCCCATAGCTCAGGAGGCCATACGCGAGGTGTGGGGAATAGACGCGAAAAGCTACAACTATGAGCATCATGTATTCTTCGACTATCGTGGAGTGGTATATGAAGGTCATTTCGTGCTGACAAAGTTTTATAACAAAAAGACTGACTGCTACTGGCAGCAACTTGTCGAAAGTGACTCTGGGCTGATAGTAAATATTGATGGGATGGACGTTAAGACGCTTTCACCAACGTTGCATGCTATGTTTGTTTTTATACACCTCTACAAACACCTGCTGAACCAAGGCATCAGCTTTCGGCAGTTTTGCGATATGGCCGTCTTATTTCACTATTGTCATGATGAAATAGACCACGAGCGGCTACATGAGATGCTTGAGGCTGTGGGGTTGCAGAAAGCCTACCGTGCCATCGGATGTGTACTGACAGACAGTCTGGGAATGCCTGCAAATGATTTAGGTTGTGAATTGACTGTCGAAGACCGGCGATATAGCAAACGTATTTATGCAATAATAAAGCATCATGGAAACATGGGACACTACAACCTGCGCCATCCTGAAATAGGATGGAAGCACAGCGTTGAAGTGGCCTGTATGAAACTTGAACATTTTTGCAAGCTTTGGAAACTGGCACCTGCATATAGCTGCCGTTGGCTTATCCATGAATTTACCAGAAAGTTTTTCTAACATGTGGTCTCTGAACAGTAATATAGCAATTAGTGAGAGCGGACTCCTTGAAGGTTTCCGCGACTGCCACTGCCATCTGCTGCCCGGCGTGGACGACGGGGTAGAGCATGTGGACGAGACGCTGAGGATATTGCAGACGTGGGAGAAAGCTGGGGTGAAGGAGGTGTGGCTGACACCG
>ODAI012148872.1_pt1 | contig 25584 bp, 20 predicted proteins | sample 1539321 | NCBI WGS metagenome assembly ODAI01 (sample SAMN02144231, study PRJEB22623) | gut metagenome | biome: sheep rumen | host: Ovis aries | place: New Zealand
CACCCTCGAGCTGACCGCTGACAGTCAGGGACGTCTGTTCGCCGAAGAAGTCGTCGTCGTAGATAATCTTGCCCTGCTCGGCCTTCTTGAGGTCGTAGAGGTTCTTGGTCGTGACCTGGAACATGTTGCCGGCTCCCTCGCAGTCGCTTGCCGTGATGAGCGGTGTGTGGAAGTAGAAGTAGCCGTGCTCGTGGAAGTACGTATGGATAGCCATCGCCATGTTGTGACGGATGCGCAGGATGGCTCCGAAGGTGTTTGTGCGGGGACGCAGGTGTGCTACGCTACGCAGGAACTCCCAGCTGGCGCCCTTCTTCTGCAGAGGATAAGTGTTGTCGCAGTCGCCAAGAATCTCGATACCTGTGGCTTGAATCTCGCTTGCCTGACCTGCTGCAGGGCTCTCCACGAGTTTGCCAACTACACTCAGGCAGGCACCAGTTGTGATGCGCTTCAAGGTCTCCTCATCGAAGTTAGCCTCGTCGCCCACAATCTGCACGTTCTTGATGGTCGAACCATCGTTCAGGGCAATAAAGAAGATGCCTTTGCTTCCGCGTTTCGAGCGAACCCAACCCTTGACGTTGATGTCGCTTCCGTATGCTGTGCTCTTCAGAGCATCAATAACTTTAGTTCTTTTCATATTAATTATGAATTATGAATTGAGAATTATGAATTACTCAAACGCTCCCATGTGAAGCATATCCACTTCCTTTTCCGTGAGGAAGCGCCAGTCACCACGACGGACGTTCTTCTTCGTCAAGCCAGCAAAGTAAACGCGGTCGAGGCGGATGACTTTGTAGCCAAGGTGCTCGAAGATGCGGCGAACGATACGGTTGCGGCCGCTGTGAATCTCGATGCCCACCTGCTTGCGGTCAGTCTCGCTTGCATATTCGATAGCGTCTGCATGGATTTCTCCGTCCTCGAGCTCGATGCCGTCGGCAATCTGCTTCATGTCGGCAGCGGTAACGTTCTTGTCGAGATAGACGTGATAAATCTTCTTCTTCATGAAGCCTGGATGCGTCAGCTTAGTTGCCAGCTCGCCATCATTCGTAAGGAGAAGCACGCCAGTCGTGTTGCGGTCGAGACGGCCTACAGGATAGATGCGCTCGCGGCAAGCCCCCTTCACAAGGTCCATCACGGTCTTGCGGTTCTGCGGGTCGTCGCTCGTGGTCACATAGTCCTTAGGCTTGTTCAAGAGGATATAGACCTTCTTCTCGATGCTGATAAGTTGATCGTGGAAGTGAACCTCGTCGGAACGCTTCACCTTTGTGCCGAGCTCGGTCACAATCTCACCATTGACCTTCACCACGCCAGCCTGAATGAACTCATCAGCCTCGCGACGAGAGCAAACGCCAGCATTTGCGAGGTACTTGTTCAAGCGGATTGGTTCGTCCGGATCAATATGTGTCTCCTTATACTCAATCTGCTTCTTCATGCTGTACTTAGCATGAGGATTGTAGCCGTTAATACGAGGACGGCGGTTGTTACCACCTTGACGCTGCTGATAGCCACCTTCTCTCTGTTGGTAGCCGCCTTCTCTCTGTTGATAGCCACCTTCTCTCTGTTGATAGCCACCTTCACGATTGTAGCGAGGACGGGGCTGATAGCCACCTTCTCTCTGCCCATAACCACCTTCGCGAGGTTGATAGCCTCCTTCACGATTGTAACGGGGACGGGGCTGATAGCCACCTCCTCTCTGCCCATAGCCGCCTTCACGATTATAACGAGGACGAGGCTGGTAACCACCCTCCCTCTGCTGATAACCTTCGCGAGGCTGATAGCCTTCCTGGCCCTGATTGTTATTGTAAGGGCGATTGATGCGAGGACGCATCGGACGCCCATAGCTGTTTTGTCTGTCGTTGTTGTAACTCTGCGGACGATAGCCATCACGGCGACCTCCGTTCTCTGCATCCGAGTTCCGCGCATCAAAAGCGCGCCTTGGTGCTTCTGCATCCGAGAATTTGTCTCTCCAGTTTTCTTGTTCGTTAATCATTTGTTTAAGTGTTTGTGGATTAATGTGTTTTTCTTACATTCCAGTGTATGAATATGGAGTAATTGCACGCAGTTCTTCCTTCACGGATTCGCTGACGTTCAGTTCCTCTATAAAGTTCTTTATGGTTGCTTCGTCGATGCCTTTGCCCGTACGCGTCAGGGCTTTCAGGGCTTCGTAGGGATGCGGATAGGCTTCTCTGCGCAAGATGGTCTGAATGGCTTCCGCACAAACAGCCCAGCAGTTCTCAAGGTCGCGACGGATGGCCTCTTCGTTGAGGACAAGCTTCCGCAAGCCTTTCAGGGTGCTTTGTATCGAGATGAGCATATGCCCAACAGGAACACCAACATTACGGAGCACAGTCGAGTCCGTCAAGTCACGTTGCAGACGACTGATGGGGAGCTTCAGGCTGAGATGCGAAAGGATGGCGTTGGCAATGCCGAGGTTGCCTTCCGAGTTCTCGAAGTCGATGGGATTGACTTTGTGCGGCATAGCGCTCGAGCCGACTTCACCTGCCTTAATCTTCTGACGGAAGTATTCCATCGAGACATACTGCCAGAAGTCGCGGTCGAGGTCGATGATGATGGTGTTGATGCGCTTCATGGCATCGAACACAGCGCCCAGGCAATCGTAGTTGCTTATCTGTGTGGTATATTCTTCTCGTTCAAGTCCAAGGCTCTCGCTGGTGAACTTCCTGCCGAACTCACGCCAGTCGTACATAGGGAAAGCCACATGATGGGCGTTGAAGTTGCCTGTCGCGCCACCGAACTTGGCTGTGAGAGGGCAAGCACGAAGCATGTCGAGCTGACGCTTGAGACGATAGACGAATACCATCACCTCCTTGCCCAAGCGGGTTGGACTGGCAGGTTGTCCGTGTGTCTTGGCCAGCATGGGAACGTCTTTCCACTCTTCAGCGAACTGACTGAGTTGCTCAATAAGTTCCTCTAAGAGAGGGTAATAGACTTGGTCGAGCGCTTCCTTGATGCTGAGGGGCACGCTGGTGTTGTTGATGTCCTGACTGGTCAGACCGAAGTGGATAAACTCCTTGTATTGCTCCAGACCACCAATCTTGTCGAACTGCTCCTTGATGTAATACTCGACAGCCTTCACATCGTGGTTCGTGACAGCTTCGATGTCCTTCACACGCTTGGCATCCTCTTCCGTAAAGTTACGGTAGATGTCGCGAAGCTGCTCGTCGCTGGCGGGAATGCCCTGCAATTGTGGCAAAGGCAAATGCTTGAGCGCAATGAAGTATTCCACTTCAACTCGCACGCGATAACGAATCAGAGCATACTCCGAAAAGTATGCTGCCAAAGCTTCAGTCTTGCCTCTGTATCTGCCGTCAATAGGCGAAACGGCCGTCAGCATATCTAGTTCCATATATCCGAAAAGTAATGTGTAATCTTTGAAAAACGCGTGCAAAGGTACGACTTTTAATTATAAATACAAAATTATTAAATTCAAAATTGAACAAAGAATGCGGAAAAGTGCAAAAAGAGGTAAGGACAAATGCCCTTCGGGGGAAAACAAAACGCCAGAACAAAAAGCGGGACAGCTTCTTGCAGCCGCCCCGCTTCTGTTAGGTAGAAGACCAGATGGATTACTTCACCATGAATTTCTTGCCGCCCCGGATGTAAATTCCCTTTGGCATTGACCGTTGACCATTGACCATTGACCATTTCCTGCCACTGAGGTCGAACCATCCGGCGTTAAGGTCATTAGGGTCATTAAGGTCTTTAGAGTCCTTAATTTCCTTGATTCCGTCTTCCCAGTCTGCCAGGTCACCTACGAAGGTGACGTTGAGGAAGCTGAACTTCTCCTCGTACTTCGCCAGGTCGGCGGCATAGACATGCATCTTCGTGGCCTTGTTTTCCATAAACGCTTTGTTCTCGTAGTTGCCTGATGTCCAGGTCAGCGCATCGGGATTGGCGAAGCAATACACATCGGTGATATTGTTGCTGATGTAGAAGGGATTGGAATCAATGTATATTACGTCCGTGCCAATGACGACGGTCTGAAGATTCCTGCAAGCGTAGAAGGCATAAGACCTGATTGTAGTCACACTGTTGGGGATAACGAGGTTCTGAATCTTGGTCCAGGAGAAAGCTTGCGAACCGATTGTAACCACATTCTCGGGAATAGTTATGTCTTCGATAGCGAGATCAGAGAACGCGCTACCACCAATCTCTTCGACATAGCTTGGGATAACTGTGTTTAGGGTAGCAGCCACCAGTCTGTTGTAGCGAGTATCGATGATAGCTACGCCATCTACTTTGAAGTACGGATTGGCTTCATCTACATAGAAGTTCTCAATATCATAGAGAGAGCTAAATGCGGCATCACTTATATAGGCCAAACTGGCAGGTATATACAGGTTTTTTATGCCACCGCAATAACGGAAAGCACTGTATTCAATGGAGTAGAGACCCTCAGGAAGATGCAAATCCTCGCTTGGCCAATAACTTATGCCATAGAAAGCATACGAGCCAATGCTCTGAAGGGTGCTGGGCAGCCCACTGATGTGAGCATTGTAGCAATCGTCGAACGCTTCATTGCCCACTCGAGTCATGCCATCGGGCAACTCAATCTCACCAATCTGCTCACAATATTCTTCACGCCAAGGAGCCAGATTTTCCCAGTCATCATAATCATACATCTCGCCCGTGCCAGTAATGGTGAGCTTGAGGGCAGGCTTTTGAACCGACTGCTCTGATGCAGAATCCCATACCCAGATTGTGTAAGGCAACTCTGTCAAAGCATATTCTAGATTGTCGCCACACTTGCCATGAAGCAGATCGTCATCGGTACCCTCATCCTGAACAATAGTAATGCTCTGCAAGAAGTAGGGTTCGATGCCGCTAAAGAAGAGGATGATGCTGGCATCCGTATATTCTGTCTCACCGTCGAACTCCAGCACGGCATCGGTGAAGTCAGCATCTTGTTGGACATTCTTGCGCATCTCCTGCAACTTCTCATCGGTGGTGCCACGCTCGTAGATAATTCCGGCAATGGCCTCAAGATGTCCGGCAAACCTCACTACAATCTTCTTGATGCATCCCGTCACGCCAAACAAGTTCCGGAACTCGCATTCCACGCCCTTTGTGTTGGAATAGCCGCCAATGACGAGGCATTCCACGCCAGTCGAGGAGTCGCCCTCGGTGGGGAGCGCGTCTGTTTCAGTCAGCATGAGTGTGGTCATCCCGACGGGAGTCTCGGGGTCGTAGAAGGCAGCAGACCAGGGTGTGTCCTCCTTGCTCGATGCGACTCCACACTTGTATGACTCCGTCACATCCGTTGTCTCCCAGGCGCAGAAGGTGGAGACGATGCCTGAGAAATTCATCTCCCCGCCCTCCATCACGAGCGTGATGCTCTTCAGGAAAGTGTTCCTGCCCACATACATATCGAAAGAGAAGACGTCGTTCATCTCTATGCCGTCGCCAAAATCAAGTTCAAAGTTATCGTAATAAGGCAGATTGCTGGTTGAAAATTTGCTTTCATACGAAGCTCCGTACGGACTCGAATAATAGATGTGATGTATGTCGCCACCTGCCTTGACGATAAGCTTCTTCACCTTTCCCTCTACACGGAAGTCTGAGGTAAGTTTCAGCCTCGGGTACGTGCTGCTGCCGCCAGTGGCTCGCATATAAACGCACATTTCATCGTTCCATTGTGTGTTGTATTTTTCAAGTGCTGTACCGTCTGCGGGCAACGAGAAGTACCAGTTGTGCAGTCTGTCATTGGCAATCAGAGTGACGCCTTCGCCCTCATAGTCACCAAACTCCGAAACGTAGTCGTTGTTGTCAGCTGCGGTAACTTCTGTCGTGATGTTGACACGCTGGATATACATGGGCAGGTCAGAGCTCTCATCTTTTGGGGTGAATACCATCTGAACTACTTGGTTGGCATTTGTAGAGCTCAGGTTCATGTCGCTGTAACCAAAAGAATAATAGTGAATTTTGCCGTCATCCGGGATGTTGAGGTTATACGAGAAAGTCCTTTCACCGAAATCGACTATGACCATCCCGACGTTGCCGCCAAAGGCACAGAATATCTCTTGGATGTTGCCTGGAACACTAAAGTCGGTAACCATGGCGAATTGGGATGTCTTGGGTTTGACTGAAAGACAGTTCCAGCCGTCCACCTCTGCCATACTGATGACGGGCGACTTGGCCTCTCCGCCTTCCCGCCATGTCCAGGTGTTGCCCTCGGACGTGGTTAAAGTGCCTTCTGAATAAGTCTCATTGGCGATTCCATACTCATTCCCAGTAAAGGTTGAATTCAATTCCTTAATCACCATGTTGCCCAATAACTCCATCGGAAGAACAGCGGCAAATAAAGTCACGATTAAAAGTCTCATTTGTTTCATGTTGGTAAAGGTTTTTGTTAATATAGTGCTGCAAAGATACAAATTTTAACTATAAACGTTTGTTAATGGACAAGAAATTTCTCATTTAATAAAAGAAATGCTACCTTTGTTCCCTGAAACTAACAAACACTTAACTAAAAATCATATTATGGAGAAAATCATCGGACTAATCGACGCGCCGTTCACCCCTTTCCACGAGAATGGCGACGTGAACCTCGAACCCATCCCTGCATACGCTAAGATGTTGCAGAAGAACGGACTGAAGGGTGTGTTTATTAACGGAAGTAGTGGCGAAGGCTATATGCTGACGCCTGAGGAACGCATGCAACTGGCCGAAGCTTGGATAAAGGCTGCGCCCGAAGGCTTCAAGGTCATCGTGCATGTGGGAAGTTGTTGTGTTCGCGAGAGCCGCAAGCTTGCCGAACACGCTCAAAAGATTGGTGCTTGGGGCATAGGAGCTATGGCGCCTCCGTTCCCGAAAATCGGTCGAATCGAGGAACTCGTGAAGTATTGTGAGGAGATTGCCGCAGGAGCACCCGCCCTACCCTTCTACTTCTACCACATTCCTGCCTTTAATGGTGCCTTCCTGCCGATGGTTGAGTTCCTCAAAGCAGTTGACGGTCGCATTCCGAACTTTGCCGGCATCAAGTACACCTTCGAGAGCCTCTATGAGTATAACCAGTGCCGACTCTATGGTAGAGGCAAGTTCGACATGCTTCACGGCCAAGATGAGACCATCCTTCCCTGCCTCGCTATGGGTGGAGCAAAAGGCGGAATTGGTGGCACAACGAACTACAATGGCAAGAACCTTGTTGGAATCATAGATGCCTGGAACAGAGGCGATTTAGAAGCTGCACGTCAACTACAGGATTACTCGCAGAAGGTCATCAATGTTATCTGTCATTTCCGCGGCAACATCGTGGGCGGCAAGCGCATCATGAAGTTGATTGGCCTCGACCTCGGACCTAATCGAACGCCCTTCCAAAACATTACACCAGAGGAAGAGATTCAACTCAAGAAGGAACTCGACGAGATAGGTTTCTTCCAACATTGCAACGAGTTTTAAGTGAAGAATAGAGGTATCATATTCATAGTCTTGTGCCTTTGCGTTTGTGCCTCACACGCAGCACAGAAGGTCAAGGTGGCTTGTGTGGGCAATAGCGTGACCTACGGCTACGGCCTGCAGGACCGCGAGCACGATTCCTACCCGGTTCGCCTGCAGCAGATGCTGGGCGAGGGCTATGAGGTGGGCAACTTCGGACACTCTGGTGCTACCTTATTATATAAGGGACATCGGCCGTACATCGGCCTGCCGGAGTTCCATCAGGCGCTCGACTTCAAGCCCGATTGGGTGGTCATCCATCTTGGGCTGAACGACACAGACCCGCGCAACTGGCCCGACTGGAAGGAGGAGTTCATCCCGAACTACCGCGCCCTGATTGATTCCTTCCGCTTGGTGAACCCCGAGGCCCGCATCCTCGTCTGCAAGATGACGCCCATCTTCGACCGTCACCCACGCTTCCAGAGCGGCACGCGCGACTGGCACGCTCAGGTCCAGGAGGCTATCGAACGAGTTGCACAAGGCTCCGGAGCACAGCTCATTGACCTCTTCACGCCCCTGCACTCGCGTCCCGACCTCTTCCCCGATGCCTTGCATCCCAATCCCGAAGGCGCAAACATTCTGGCAAAGACCGTCTATTCAGCCCTCACGGGCGACTACGGCGGCCTGCATTTGCCGCCGGTCTATTCCAGCGGAATGGTCTTACCGCGCAACGAACCCATTTGGATTGAAGGACGTTCCGATGCCCGTCGCAACATCAAGGCGACCTTAGCCCGCGACGGAAAGGTGGTACACGAGAGCAACAACTTCTCGAATGCCAGCGGCTTGTGGACCATTCAATTGCCCGACATGAAGGCAGGCGGTCCCTATAAGCTTACGTTCACGGCCACGCCGCTGAACCCCGACCACTACCACTTCTACTATCCCGAGAAGTATCCCTATCTGCTCAAGAACCTGACGAAAGCCAAGCCGCAGACGCTCACGATAGACAGCCTCTACTTTGGCGACATTTGGCTTGCCAGCGGACAGTCGAACATGGAGCTGCGCGTGGACCAATGCAACACGCTCGACGAGGACCTTGCCGACGCCAAGCGCCTCACCAACCTACATATATATAATATGCCCGCGCGTGCAAGGACGGATGCCGTGGAGTGGGACGACAGCGTGCTTGCCTTCACGAACCAGCTCCGCCACATGGACTTCCAGGGATGGAAGACGGCTTCGCCCGAATCGGTTCGGAGCTTCTCTGCCGTCGCCTTCAACTTCGGACGTGTCCTTTGCGACAGCCTGCCCGACGTGCCCATCGGCATCATCTGTAACGCCGTTGGAGGCTCTACGACGGAGTCTTGGATTGACCGCTCTACGCTCGAATGGGAGTTCCCCAACATCCTGCGCGACTGGCGGAACGGCGACTTCGGACAGGCTTGGGCACGCGGCCGCATGACGCAGAACATCGCCCACGCCCTCAACAAAGAGTCGGCTGCATACAATCCCCTTCAGCGCCATCCCTACGAACCCGCTTACCTCTTCGAAGCAGCCATCGCGCCGCTCGGACATCTGCCCATCCGTGGCGTCATCTGGTACCAGGGAGAGAGTAATGCCCACAACATCGAGGCACACGAGCGGCTCTTCACGCTCCTTGAGCAATCGTGGCGTGGGTTCTTCGCCCAGCGATGGAGGAGCGAGTTCCACAAGAAGCATCCCCTGCCCTTCTACGTCGTCCAGCTCAGCAGCCTGCCGCGACCCTCGTGGCCTGCCTTCCGCGACAGCCAGCGACGTCTGGCTTCCGAGCTGCCATATACTGCGCTCGTGGTCACAAGCGACCTTGGCGACCCCAACGACGTTCACTACCGCACAAAGCGTCCTGTAGGCGAGCGCCTGGCCCTGCTTGCGTTGAAACACACTTACGGCCATGAGTTGGAGAGCGAAGGCCCGACGCTTCGTTCTGCTGTCCGAGGAAAGGACAACAACATCTGCCTGCGTTTCGACCATGCAGACGGCCTCAGTTGCACGCGAGGCTTCGAGATTGCCGCCTACGATGGCATGTTCCATCCTGCCGACATCAAGATTGAAGGCGACAAGATACTCCTCTCCTCGCCTGCCGTCAAGAATCCGACGCTCGTCCGCTACGGCTGGAGCGGCTTCACAGATGCCGACCTCCGCAACAAGCAGGGCCTGCCTGCCTCGACCTTCAGTACTACGGTATGGTAATTTAAGCTTCGGGAGTTGATGAAGCAAAAGTTCCGCCTGCGCCGAAGGAGTTAAAGAAACAAATTATCGCAAGCGAATAATTAATAAAGACCACGAATTACTCGAATTACACGAATTCTTTAAGCCAACTGAGGGCGTAGCCAATTCGTGTAATTCGTGTAATTCGAGTAATTCGTGGTTAAAGGAGGACTACACGTCGAGCGTGTAGCCTTCTCTGTATTTATAGTGCAGCAGCTTGGTGGCCTCGGGGTCGTCCATGAACTTCTGCACGATGGGGTTCCAGCGGACGGGACGGCCGAGCTGGATGGCGATATTGCCAAGGTTGCAGACGGTACAGCTGGTATGTCCTGTCTCGACGGGACAGTTGGGGTCAACATGCGCCTTGACGGCATCTATCCAGATGCGACGGTGAGCCGATTGCGACTCGTAGGCACCTTTTTCCACGCCGAGGTCCATCTTCTCGAACTTCTTGTCGGAAGCACGGAACGAGCCGCGGCAGACCTTCAGCCAGCCGTTCTCGCCATAAATCTGCACGCCTTGCTCGCCGCCGTTATAGGGTTCCTCGGTGATGATGACGCCATTGTCGTATTCGAAGGTCAGCTGCTCAAACGGACCATAGCCCGCAGGACTGATCTTCACGGGGCCGCCATTTCCGTCCTTGCCGATGCTCCATTGGGCGATGTCGAACATGTGAGCGCCCCAGTCGGTCATCAAGCCGCCGCCCGTCTCCTTGTACCAACGCCATGCGCCCCAGAAGCTCTCGTTGTGCTCCGCGTCGATGAAGGGGTCGAGCTCCTGATTGTACCAGATGGAAGCCGGCAGCGGGCCGAGCCACTTGTCCCAATTCAGACCGGCTGGCACGTCCTGCTTCGGCAGGCTGTAGGGCACAGGAGCCGCACTCTTGGGGTTCGTCCCAGTACGTCCACAATGGACTTTTATCTTGTCTATCTTGCCAAGGATGCCCTCACGACAGAGTGTGGCAGCATGGATGAACTCGCCGCTGCTTCGCTGCTGACTGCCCACCTGCAGGATGCGCCCGTACTTGCGCACGGCCTTCACGAGTTGCTGTCCCTCGAAGATGGTGAGCGTGAGCGGTTTCTCGAGATAGACATCCTTGCCTGCCTTGCAAGCGGCGATGGCGATGATGGCGTGCTGGTGGTCGGGCGTAGCGATAACCACGGCGTCGATGTCCTTTCGGGCCAGCAAGTCCTGGTAGTCCTCATAGACATCCACCTTCACCTTCTTCTCGCCCTTCGACCCGTAGTACTCCTTCACACGACGCTCGAAGCGATTGCGCTTGACGTCATAGACGTCGCAACCAGCCAGCACACGCACGTCGTCGAACGCCATGAAGGTGCTCAGCAGATACATCGCCTGCTGTCCAAGCCCGATGAAACCTAGATTGACTTTCCCGTTGGCCGTCGAGCCTTGCTTGACTTTCCCGTTGGCCGACTTGGCAGGAGCCGCCGTCTTAGCCTCTATAAAACTCACGGGCGCCGCCATAGCCACAGCACCCATAGCACTTGCTCGCAGAAAACTTCTTCTTTCCATAGTATTATATTTGTGTCATTCCTTGGGCAAAGTTACAAAATAATTTTTAATTCTTATCTCTTAATTCTTAATTTCTTTGTATCTTTGCTCAATAAACAGAAAGACGAATTGCCTCGCCAAGCTATTATCTAGGCTGTCAGCAAATCCGCTTTCATCGGCAGAAGACAGAGGACAATACCATGGCTGGTAGCAAGGCAAAGCGCCAAAACCCAACGTCCTTTATCTTTTTATATTCAGTAGCAAAGCAGTCAGGCCGAATTCCCCGGACAGCATTTGTAGTTTTTTGTTTCGAAGGTTCCGTCATGTTGATACAGCGTGTTGAAAATAATGCTTAACCTTTATGGCAATAATGCTTAACCTTTACTGGTGTCCTTAGGTATCTGTCCGCACTTTGTTCTAAGCACGGACAACTGATATATGCTCATCGCAGAATAGTTACTGACGCCCTTATTTCTATTAATAAAGGTTAAAATCCTACCCGATTCCTCATTTTTTGGGCATTCTTCTCTGCTACTTTCTCTATTTCCCCATAATTTTGCGGCAGAAAACAAGCAAAAAGATGAAAACGAACAACAGACGAGAGGCTATCCTCAGCAAGACGGAGTACGACATCATGTCCATCATCTGGGACATCAACCGCTCCGTCTCCGCACGCGAGATTTACGATCTGCTCGACCCGAAGCCTGCCTACACGACACTCGCCACAGAGATGCGGATGCTCTACGAGAAGGGCTTTGTGGATTACTTCAAGAAGGACGGCGAGGGCAAGACGCACTACTACATCGCCAAGATTGGCAAGGGCGAGTACGTTCGCAAGGCCATGCACGACGTGAAAAAGACCTTCTTCGGCGGCAACCTGCGCTCCATGCTCAGCTTCTTCATCCGCGAAGAGGAACTTTCCGAAGAGGAACTCATCAACTTCCTACACGAAATGGAGGAACAACTTACAGTTCATAGTTCATAGTTCATAGTTGATTTACTTCGAGCTAAAGCAAATTCTTCATTCTTCACTCTTCATTCTTCATTTTATTCACCATGTCCGCTTTCCTCATCTACGCCATCAAGTCGGCCATCCTGCTCATTTTGCTCTTTGTGCCGGGCATCTTCTTGATGTTCAAGGAGAAGATGTTCCGCTTCAACAGGATGACGCTCCTCGCCATACTGATGCTGAGCCTCGTTTTGCCGCTCTGCAACTTCTCCCGTCTCTCGATGGACCGTATGCCAGCCGTACAAGCCATCGAACGAGGACTGATACAAGCCGGCATTCCCGTGGAACAGACCCTCTCTAACTCCCCCTTAAAGGGGGAGGACTCCCTCCCTTTAAGGGAGGGTTGGGGAGGGTCTTTCTCCTGGTTCTACGTCGTCAGCATTCTCTACGGCATAGGCGTGATGACGATTCTCTGCATCCGTCTGCGCGAGGTGCTTTCCATGGGGCTCATCATCCGTCGTGGAAGCATCTGGGCAAAGGAGGAAGACGGCATCCGCATCTATTGCCACGCAGAGAATGTAGCACCCTTCTCCTGGCTGCGGAATATCGTCATCAGCGAAGCCGACTACAAAGAGAACGGACGCGAGATTATCCTGCACGAGAAGGCTCACATCCTCTACCATCACTCCCTAGACATCCTTCTGCTCACGCTCGTCGAAGCCCTGCAGTGGTGGAATCCTTTCGTCTATCTCTTGGGCATTCATCTCCGCGATGTTCACGAGTACGAAGCAGACGACTATGTCCTCCATCAAGGAGTTTCCGTTCATTCATATTCCGAATTAATAATAAGGAAGGCTGTTGGCGCCAACAGCTACACCTTCGCTAATAATTTCAATCACAGTTTAACTAAAAAGCGAATCAACATGATGCACAAGACAAAACCCAAAGGGAGCCGACGTAGCCGCGTGCTTTACGTCCTCCCCATGATTGCATTGGCGCTGAGTGCCTTTGCCACACCCGAGTTCCAAACGGCAAGTAACCTCATCGAACAGACAGTCAAGCCTTCCTCATCAACCTTCTCGCTGCAAGGCAAAGTGTCCAATGCCCTCAATGTTGACCATTACCTAATTTATATATGGAACTACGACATGAATGAAATGCCGCAACTCGTGGATAGTGTCAAGGTAATAAAAGGAAAGTTTAAGTTCAGCATCAATTTAGATCAACCCTATTCGGGCATGATCGAAACAGTAAAGAAGGACGGAACGACAGGACGGTTTTGCCTTGAGTTCCTTTTTGTGCCAGGTGAAGACTGCAAGATAGACGTCAAAGGCGAAGGCTTGAATGAGTTCACTCTTAGCGGCAGCAAGTTCTATCGTGACTGGCAAGCATTTGGCGACTTCTACCAAAAAGCAAGGGACAGGGCTATCGCACTAAGAGGCGCAGGTGATGAAGAATACATAGCATCTCTGGCTGACTACAATCGTCGGCACAAAGGCGAGGAAGGTTCTCTCATGTACCAATGTATGTGGCTTGCAAACTCCAACATGAACTTCTCCATTTTCGACGACATACAAGGTGGTCGCTTCAAGCGTTACATCCAGCATCGCAAGATTCAGTATGGCAAGGAGACTGTCATCGACATCCACATCGACAGCGAGGACAAGCTCACGTGCGGCATCAATCACGCCAAGCCGGAACCCATCAATCCCAAAGACCTAATGGAACTGCTCAGCAAGTATAGCGGAGAGTCGACTGTCATCAACTTATCGTCTGATAAAAAGCTCGACAACATGGAACACGTTATAAGGGAAGCCTCACGTAAGAACGAACACCTGAGGATAAACTACGAAGTCAAGCCTAAGGGAAACTGAAAGATTCTTCAGACTTTAACAAGAATGCTCCTACGTTTCATGCGTTGGAGCATTTTTTGTCACTTTCTTTCATGTCAAGTATTTGCGCTTTGCAAATAATTCACTATCTTTGTACTCGCAAAACAGAACCTTACAAATCGAATGAAAAAGCACATCCTTCTATACCTCCTGTTCTCCCTCGTCTGCGGGTATTCCTTCGGACAGAACAACATCATCGTCACCCCTGCAGGCAAGATGGAGCGGGCTGTCTCGGGGCACTTCGCAGGCCTTGTGGACGGCAAACTCACGACCTGGGGCGGCTGCAACTTCCCCGACATTCCTTGTGCCGACGGCGGACAGAAAGTCTTCTATCCGAAAGCTTATGGCGCGAGTGTGACTGTGCCGGGCGAAACCATTTATATAGGAGGCTTGGACGAAAACGGCTCTGACGCTTCCGTCAGCCCCTCTAACCTTCCACCCTTACCCAAGCCTCTCGACAACTTTGCAGCATGTTATGGCGTGGACAGAATCTTCGTGGCAGGCGGTCAGACAAATGGCGTACTTAACAGGGACGTATATGCTCTCGATTGGCCCGACGGAAAGGAATGGGTGAAGATTGCAACCCTTCCAGACGAAGGCCGCTTACAGCCCTGCATGACCGTACAGAATGCGCCAGAAGGGAAGGCGCTGTATTTCTTCGGAGGATGGACCCCCCAACCCCCTTTAGGGGGAGTTGTAAATACCAAAGGCCTTAAGCTTAATCTAAAGACTTTTGAGTGGCAAGAGACAGCCCTTACAGTTCTCCCCCTAAAGGGGGGTGGGGGGTCTGTGGCCCTCGTCGGCTCCTGTTGCACGCCTTCCGGCTACAGCCACATCCTGTTCTTCGGCGGCGTGGACTATGACATCTTCCTCTCTGCCATTCAAGGCAAGCAGGACGACCAATACCTTCGTCACGAGCCTTCGTGGTACAAGTTCCGCTCTGATGTGCTGGCCTACCACACGATAACCGACTCGTGGGCAATCATAAAAGGCGATAGTGCTTTGGCAAGAGCTGGAGCGGCTTTGACGCCTTTCGACGGAGGATGGTACTATAGCGGAGGCGAGACGATGCCCGGCATCAGGTCGGACAAGATTTCGCGTATCGAGACGAAGCACGAGACGCACTTCGGTCTCGCCAACTGGACGGTGCTCATCCTCTACCTTGTCGCTATGCTCGGCATGGGCATCTACTTCATGCGACGCGAGAACGGAGCCGAGGACTTCTTCAAGGGCGGCGGTCGCATCCCCTGGTGGGCAGCAGGCATCAGCATCTACGCCACCATGCTCTCTGCCATTACCTACATGGCGATTCCTGCCAAAGCCTACGCCACGGACTGGACCTACTACCCGATGCTCTGGATGATTCCCGTCGTGGGCTTCCCCGTAATATGGTACTACCTACCCTACTTCCGCCGACTCAAAGCGGCATCTGCCTACGCGATACTCGAAGAGCGCTTCAACCTCGCCACTCGCATGATGGCCTCCACGCTGTTCTGCATCTTCATGGTGGCCCGCATGGCACTCGTGATGTATCTGCCTTCGTTGGCTCTGACCGCAGTAACGGGCATCGACATCTACCTTTGCATCATCCTGATGGGACTCGTCACCATCGTCTATTGCACGATGGGCGGCGTGGAAGCCGTCATCTGGGGCGATGTCGTCCAGGGCTGCATCCTCGTGGGCGGAGCCATCTTCGCAGCCGTTTACCTCTGGGCAGGCACGGAAGGAGGCTTCGCGGGAGCTTGGCAGTTGGCGATAGATAACGACAAGATGCGGATGTTTGTCTGGAGTCTCGATTACAGACGCGTCACCTTCTGGGTTGCAATCATTGGAGGTGGCATAGCCAACAACCTCATCTCCTACACTTCGGACCAGACGGTCATCCAGCGTTACATGACCACGAAGGACGAGAAGAGCGCAGGCCGCAGCATCCTGGTGAACGGCTTTATGAGCGTCTTCATCTCCGTCGCCTTCTACTTCATCGGCACGGGTCTCTACACGTTCTACAAGACGCACCCCCAGAGCCTCGACATCACGATGCAACAAGGCGACGCCATCTTCCCGTACTTCATGATGAGCCAGATGCCTGCAGGCATAGCCGGACTGCTGATTGCCGCCATCTTTGCCGCCACGATGAGTACGATATCGAGCAACATCAACTCCGTCTCGACAGCCTTCAGCGTGGATTTCATCCAGCGGTTCCGTCCCTCAATCAAGGACGCGACACTTCTTCGTGTAGCCCGTTGGACGTGTATCGTCAGCGGACTGATGGGCCTCGGAATCGCTTTATTGATGGCCACATGGGACATCGCCTCCCTACTCGACTACTTCAACACCATCCTCGGACTGCTGACGAGCGGCCTCGGAGGTCTCTTCGTCATGGCCGTCTTCTTCCCGCGCATCAAGGGACGAGCCGCCCTGACAGGCTTCATCGCAGGCGAACTGGTCGTCTTCCTCATGTACCTCTACACGGACGTCAACTTCTTCCTCTTCGGAGCAACAGGGATTGTCATAAGTGTTATTGTGGCTTGGTTCACATCATTCCTAACGAAAAAATAACTTAAACAAAATAATATGGTAGATTTCAATTTGTTAGCAGCTCAGTACAAGAGCGAGTTGCTGGACAGGGTGATGCCCTTCTGGATGGAGAACAGTATAGACAAAGAGTTCGGTGGGTACTTCACCTGCATCGAGCGAAACGGCGAGGTCTATGACACCGACAAGTTCATCTGGCTGCAAGGCCGTGAAGTGTGGATGCTCGCTACATTATATAATAAGGTGGAGAAGAATCAGGAATGGCTCGACGCGGCTATTCAGGGCGCCGAGTTCCTCAAGAAGTACGGGCACGACGGCCAACTGAACTGGTACTTCTCGCTCGACAGAGAAGGTCGTCCGCTTGTAGAGCCGTACAACATCTTCTCCTACACCTTTGCCGTGATTGCCTTCGGGCAACTCTACAAGGCGACTGGCATTCAGGAATATGCCGAGATTGCCAAGAAAACATTCGACATCGTGCTCAGCAAGCGCAACAATCCCAAAGGCAAGTGGAGCAAGGCGGCACAGGGCGCTCGTGCCTTGAAGGACTTCGCCCTGCCCATGATACTTTGTAATGTCGCCCTCGAGATTGAGGACTTGCTGGAACCTAAGTTCCTGCAGGAGACCATCGACATTTGCCTGCACGAAGTGCTAGACGTCTTCTATCGTCCCGAACTCGACCTCGTCGTGGAGCATGTGAGCAAGGACGGCAAGCTGGTGGACTGCCACGAGGGACGCCTCCTGAATCCCGGCCACGCCATCGAAGCCATGTGGTTCATCATGGACCTCGGCAAGCGGTTAGGCAGGAAAGACCTCATCGAGAAGGCTGTTCATATCGCACTTCGCGAAGCTGAATACGGTTGGGACAAGCAGTACGGCGGCATCTTCTATTTCATGGACCGCTTAGGCCGTCCGCTTCAGCAGCTCGAGTGGGACCAGAAGCTTTGGTGGGTTCACATTGAGACGCTCATCACCATGATTAAAGGCTACGAGCTGACGGGCAAGCAGGAATGTTTAGACTGGTTCATGAAGGTGCACGAATACGTATGGAGCCACTTCATGGATCCTGAATATCCAGAGTGGTTTGGCTACCTGAACCGCCGCGGAGAAGTGCTCTTGACGCTCAAAGGCGGCAAGTGGAAAGGCTGTTTCCACGTTCCGAGAGGCTTGATGCAAGTATATCAGACACTAGAAAGAATAGCAGAGAAAGAGAGCATCAAGAAATAGACACACGTGAAGTTTTTAAGAGCCACTTCACAGGATATGAAATCCCCCTCCCGAAATCATCGAGAGGGGGACTTGTATCTTATGAAGGCTTCTATTGCAGTGGGATTGGAGATTATTTCTTGATGCCCTTATAGGCAAGATAAAGTACGACTGCAGCGCCAAGGAAGAGCATTGCTATCTTCAACTCGCCACTGTACTGTGCAACTTTCTCTTCGAGCTGGCCGCTGTAATAATGGCCGATGTACCAGCCCATGCCGGCAAGGATGGAGTTCCACAGGCCTGCGCCAAGCGTGGTGTATAGCACGAAACGGCCCAGACTCATCCTGGCCAAGCCTGCAGGAATGGAGATGAGCTGGCGGACTGCTGGCACCAGACGACCAAAGAAAGTTCCTACTGCTCCATGTTCGTCGAAGTAACGTTCCGCATTCTCCACTTTCTCTCTGTCAATCAGACACATATGCCCTACCCTGCTCTCAGCAAAACGATACACGAGAGGTCGGCCCAAATAGCGAGCCAGACCATAGTTCACCAATGCTCCGATGATGGCTCCAAGCGTGGCACAAACGACCACGAGGAAGACGTTCAACTCGCCTGTCGTAGCGGCTTTGTAGGCTGCTGGCGGTACTACCACTTCGCTTGGAAATGGAATGAAACTGCTCTCGATTGCCATCAGGAGTGTGATGACCCAGTAGTTCAAGTGCTCAAGACACCATGCTATGAAGGGAATGGACTGCATTAGATGTTAGAAGTAAGAGGTTAGAAGTTAGGGGTTAGGGGTTAGAGTTTTATGATTTGCTGTTTTGTCAGTTTGATGGGCTTTCCTTGGATTAGGGTGCTACGATGGCAGAGGATGATGCCTGGGATGCTACGATACAGGGAGAACTTGCGACGGAAAAGGTATGACTGGAACCAACCCCAGCGACGCCTGGCATCTGGGAGACAAACCTGTATGTCGCTCTCTTTGCTAAGCTGAGTTGCGAGCTTCTGAAGCCATTCTTTGCTCGGAAGATTCACATCGACAGGCAGAATGGCAAGCCACTCGAAGTTGGCAGCCTTGGCACCAAGTGTGAGCGCAAGTCGCTGAACATCAAGGCCTCTTGAACTTGCAGGACAGAAGGTGTGGCTGAGGTAGGAGTACTGAGCCTCCATGTCTTCGAGCCACTCCTCAAGGTCTTTGTCGTGCATCTTATCGACCACAATGACCTCGTAATCGCCTCCATATCGGAGGGAAAGAAGACTGGGCAGAAGCAGCCTGAGCTGTTGCTGCTGATCCCCACAAGTGACGATGATGCTAACGCTCTGCGTGTTCATAGTCCATAGTTCATAGTTACATGTCCGCTGTTGTATAGGCTTGGGGCAACTCGCGGCAGTTGTACTGACTGGCCATCGTTTCGCCATAAGCACCAGCCGAACGAATGACAAGCAGGTCGCCCCGACGGGACTTTGGAAGCAGGTAATCCTTTGCAAACGTGTCGCTGCTTTCGCAGATGGGACCGACGATGTCATACTTGATGGAAGATGGATGATGGAAGATGGAAGATGTCAAGTTCTGAATGTGATGCTTGGCGCCATAGAGTGCGGGGCGCATCAGGTCGGTCATTCCTGCATCTACGATAACGAACTGCTTCTGCTTGGCTTGTTTGATGTAGAGACAACGTGTTATAAGCGAGCCACACTGCCCTACCACAGCCCTTCCAAGTTCGAAGTGAAGACGCTGGCCTGGACGCAGTTTCAGGTACTTTGCATAGGTCTCGAAGTAGGACTTGAAGTCAGGAATCGGGTTCTCATCCGGGTTGTCGTAGTCGATACCTAAACCGCCGCCAACATTAATATTGTGGACTTCCGTAATGCCTGCCGCCTCGAGTTCATCCTGCAGCTCATTGATGCGATAGCAAAGCGCTTCGAAGTCGTCCATCTGAAGGATTTGGCTGCCAATATGGAAATGCAATCCAACGAAACGAACGCTTGGCAAACCCTCGGCAACTTGAATGACATGAAGCATGTCTTCCTTGGCTATGCCGAACTTGTTCTCTGCCAGACCCGTTGTGATATGCGAATGCGTATGGGCTCCAACATCAGGATTGATGCGGAAGCTGACATTCGCAATCTTGTTCATCCTCGTGGCAATCTCTGCGATTACCTCAAGCTCTGGAATGCTTTCGACGTTGAAATACTGGATGCCAGCCTCAAGAGCCAGTTCGATTTCCCAGTCCGCTTTGCCCACTCCTGCGAAGACAATCTCGTCGGCAGGAAAGCCATTCTCAAGGCAAGTACGTATCTCGCCACCACTCACGCAATCAGCTCCAAAACCGGCTTGCTGTATCTGGCGGAGCACTTTGGGATTGGCACAAGCCTTCACAGCATAGTGGAGATGCCAACCCTCGTGCTTGTCTGTCTCGCATTTGATTACTGAAAGCGTCTCGGCAAGCAAGTCGGTATCGTAATAATAGAAGGGCGTCTTGAGCTTCTCGAAGCGCTCCTTCTGATCCTGTAACAATCTTTTTGTCATGTTCTTATGAGAAGAGAGTGTAGCTTAGTGCTTGAAGAGTACGTTTCTTGTCGGCAGCCTTCACCACAAACGAAATGTTGTGAGGCGACCCACCATAGCTTATCATGCGGACAGGAATGTCCTTCAAGGCCTGACAAGCAATTGTTTCAAAGCCGACATTGTCGGTAGCGAGGTCACCTACGACACAGATGATGCACATGTCTTCCTCGACGGCAACGGTGCCATACTTCTTCAACTCGTTCACGATATCCTCGAGATGGTGGCGGTTGTCTATCGTCACGCTGACGCCCACCTCACTCGTGCAGACCATATCGATACTGGTCTTGTATGTCTCGAATATCTCGAAGACCTTACGGAGGAAACCATAAGCGAGGAGCATTCGGCTGCTGTTTATCTGGATGCAGATGTTGCCATCGCGAGCCGCAACTGCCTTAATGACACCACGTTGGAAGTCGTTATTGATGATAGTACCAGGAGCTTGAGGGTCCATCGTGTTCTTCAGTCGAACTGGAACACGTGCGAACTTAGCCGGCTGAATGCAGGTAGGATGCAATATCTTCGCGCCAAAGTAAGCAAGCTCAGCAGCCTCTTCGAAGTATAACTGACGCACTGGCTCCGTATGTTCCACGAAGCGTGGGTCGTTGTTGTGCATGCCGTCGATGTCCGTCCAAATCTGAATCTCCTCAGCCTGAACAGCAGCACCAACGAGACAGGCAGTATAGTCACTACCACCACGCAGCAGATTGTCTATCTCGCCATAAGCGTTACGGCAGATGAAGCCTTGCGTCATGTAGATCTGATAGTCGGGATGAGCCTCGAGCACCTTCATCACCTTATCCTTGATATAGTTCATGTCGGGCTCGCCATTCTTGTCTGTGCGGATGATGTCGAGTGCATTGATAAGCAAGGTCTTGACCCCACATTCCTCAAGATAGTTGGCTACCATGTTGGTGCTTATAATCTCGCCTTGAGCCAAGATGACCTTCTCCTCGAAACTTGTGAAGTGAACCTTCGTGAAGGAACGCAGATAATCGAACTCATCATGCAGGAACCTCATCGTCTTCTGCTTGACTTCGTCCGTACGATAGAGTTTATCAATATGCCCAGCATAAGTCTGCTCAAGCTGATTTATGATAGTGTTCGCACCTTCGGGATTCTTCTTGTAGAGGTAATCGGAGATTTCGACGAGGGTGTTTGTCGTGCCAGACATAGCAGAGAGGACAATGAACTTTGTCTGCCCGTCTTCTGTAACGAGTTTTGAAACGTCTTGCATTCTCTGTGGCGACCCAACGGAAGTGCCACCAAACTTCAGTACTTTCATATCTTATTCTTTATTATCAGTTACAAGTTTTTGGTCCTCACAACGATAGACAGTCCCTGGGAAGTACTCGGGCCACTGCATATTGTGGGTTGAGAGGATGATAGCGGTATGATTCTGACGACGTATCTCGTCGAGAAGTGCCAAGATGAGTTCGCCATTCTCTGCATCGAGATTACCTGTCGGCTCGTCGGCAAGGATGACTTTCGGGTTGTTCAGGATGGCACGGGCAATACAGATACGCTGTTGTTCGCCACCGGAAAGCTCATAGATGAACTTGTCCTTCTTGTCGGCAAGCTTCACCATCTCGAGCACTTCGACGATTCTTTGCTCGCGTTCGGCTTTCTTCTTCCAGCCTGTAGAGCGGAGTACGAAGTCGAGATTACGATGCACAGTACGGTCTCGAAGCAGTTGGAAGTCCTGGAAGACGATGCCCATCTGCTTCCTGAGGGCAGGCTGATGCTTTGTCTTGAAGCGCCCCATGTTGAAGCCAAGCACTTCTGCCTTGCCACCTTCGACGGGCAACTCGCCATAGATGGTCTTGAGGAGCGACGACTTGCCGCTGCCAACAGGACCTGTGAGGTACACCATCTCGCCTTCATCGACGCTGAAGTTCACTTTCTCGAGGACAAGTTGGTCGTCCTGATAGATATCGACATCAGTATAATTCAGTATCACCTTGATTTATTTAACGATTTGACGATTTACTATTTACGATTTTGCTCTCCCCCAAAGGAGGAAGTTAGAGAGGGGCTTTAATGCTTCTTCCAGCCTGGATTGTGACGCTCCATCAGTTCCCTTGCCATGTCTTCTATGCGGAGGCCCTTGCTTGTCAGGAGCACGATGAGGTGATAGAGCATGTCTGAACCTTCGTAAATGAGGCGCTCGTTGGTACCGTTCGTGGCTTCGATGACGAGTTCCAGAGCTTCCTCTCCCACTTTCTGAGCCATGCGATTCAAGCCGTCCTTGAAGAGCGAAGTGGTGTAACTGCCTTCAGGCATCTCTTCGTGACGCTTCTCGATGAAGTCGCTAAGCTCGGACAGGAAGAGCAGCGGATTAGGCTTATTCTCTTCGCCCCAACAAGTATCGGTGCCTTTGTGGCAAGTCGGACCGTCGGGTGTGGCCTGAATGAGCAGAGTGTCGTTGTCGCAATCCACCTTTATATCGACCAGATGCAGGTAGTTGCCGCTCGTCTCGCCCTTAGTCCAAAGGCACTGACGTGAACGGCTAAAGAAAGTTACAAGCCCAGTTTCCTGAGTCTTCTTGAGTGCTTCCTCGTTCATATAGCCGAGCATGAGCACCACTTTCGTTGTGGCATCCTGTATGATGGCAGGCACTAAACCGCCACACTTATTGAAATCTATGTTCATATTCTGACGTTTATATTCTCTTTCCTAAGATATTCCTTCAGTTCCGGAATGCTTATCTGTCCGAAGTGGAACACGCTTGCTGCAAGAGCAGCATCGGCTTTCCCTTGGGCAAAGACATCACGGAAGTCTTCCATCTTGCCTGCACCACCACTCGCAATGACGGGAATGGTGAGTTCCGAAGCGAGTCGTGCAAGTGCTTCACAAGCAAAGCCTTGCTTCACGCCATCGTGATTCATGCTGGTAAACAGGATTTCGCCTGCTCCCCTATCATTCACTTCCTTGGCCCACTCGAAGAGATTCCTGTCGGTTGGGATGCGTCCTCCATTCAGGAAACACGTCCATGTTCCGTCTTTTAGCTGAGCATCAATGGCGACAACGCAAACCTGACTGCCGAAGTGACTGACTATCTCGTCGATAAGTTCAGGCCTGCGAAGGGCAGCACTGTTGATGCTTATCTTGTCGGCACCAGCATTGAGCATGCGTTCTACGTCATGAAGCTCGCTGATTCCACCGCCTACAGTAAACGGTATGTCTATCTCAGCAGCCACTTTCTGCACCATATCCGTGAAAGTCTTGCGACCTTCGTGGCTGGCAGTTATGTCGAGGAATACCAGTTCGTCTGCTCCTTGCTGACTATAGATCTTGCCGAGTTCCACAGGATCGCCTGCCTGACGAAGTTGCAGGAAGTTCGTGCCTTTGACGGTCTGCCCGTCTTTGACATCGAGACAGGGTATGATGCGCTTTGCTAACATGTGGCCCCCTCTAAATCTCCCCAAAGGGAGACTTTCTTATTATCTAATTTTCTTAATTTCTCAATCTCTATATGTCCTTCGTAGAAGGCTTTTCCGAAGACGACAGCAGGGATGCCTGCTTGGTCAAGCGCTACGATATCTTCTGTGCTTCCTACGCCTCCGCTGGCAATCAGATGGCAGTTCGGATAGCGACGCATGATGCTCTGATAGAGCTCGATGGCTGGTCCTGCAAGCGTTCCGTCTCGGCTAATCTCTGTGCAGAGCACATTCTTCGTGCCTGCCGACATGTAGCGAGAGAGGAAGTCCTCGAGCAAGACGTCCGAATCTTCCTTCCATCCGTTGATGGAGACATTGCCGTCTCTGACATCGGCACCAAGGATGATATGGTCCGCACCATATTTCTCGAGCCAACCCAAATAGCGGTCTGGGTCTGTAATGGCTATGCTTCCTGCCGTTACCATAGCTGCTCCAGCATCGAAAGCCTTCTCGAGGTCGTCATCGCTCTTCACGCCTCCACCGAAATCCACAATGAGGTTGGTATGAGTCGTGATGGCTTTAAGGGCAGCAAGGTTGACGACATGCTTGCTCTTGGCACCATCCAAATCGACGACATGAAGCCTTCTCATGCCAAGTTTCTCGAACTGCTGAGCCATTTCGAGCGGGTCACCATAGACCTTCTTCGTGTCGTAGTCGCCTTTAGTCAAGCGTACGCACTTGCCTTCGATGATATCTATTGCTGGTATTAACTCTATCATCTCACATTTACCATTTAGCCATTTACCATTTACTGTTCAGGTCGATGTCCAAAAAGTTCTTTAATATCTGTTGCCCTACTCTGCCACTCTTTTCCGGATGGAACTGCGTGGCGAAAAAGTTGTCCTTCTGCATGGCAGCGCTGAAGGGATGGATATATTCAGTTATGGCAGCCGTTTCCTTGCAGACAGGCACATAGAAACTGTGAACGAAGTAAACGAAAGGAGCATCATCCAAGCCCTTCCATAGAGGGGAGGACTGATCATTTTTAATTTTTAATCTTTCATTTTTAATTGCTTCAAGGCTGTTCCACCCCATATGCGGTATCTTATCTTCGTGCTTGAGGGGCACAAAGCGCTTCACTTCCGCGTCGAAGATGCCCAGGCAATCCACGTCGCCCTCTTCCGAGTGGCGGCACATCAGTTGCTGACCGATGCAAATGCCGAGGACGGGCTGCGTCAGGGAACGTATCACTTCGTCCAGCCCTCGCTCGCGAAGGTAGCGCATAGCGTTGCTGGCCTCGCCCTGACCGGGGAAGATGACCTTGTCGGCACTCCTCAGTTCATCGGGGGAATCCGTCAGAAGAGGTTCCACACCCATTCGCTTCAATGCATGAACGACGGAAAAGATATTTCCAGCATTGTATTTTACGACAGCAACATTCATAATGCGAGCCCGCGTATTTGTTTCGGGCGACAAAGATACGATTAAAAGTTGAAAGTTGAAAGTTTAGGGTTGAAAGTTTTTACTTTTGAATGAAAATACGCACATTATGCACGCTAAAGCATTCCATATTATAAGTCTTCAAGCGACTATCCATACAACAAGAGAGCCCATCCCCAATCGGATGAGCTCTCTTCTAATTCTCTTATTTTCTAATTCTCTTACTATCTTATTACCTTTTTCCCGCCAACGATGTTAATGCCACGTTGCATCTTCTGGAGGCGCTGGCCTGCGAGGTTGTAGATAGCACCATCTTCCATCTGACTTCTTCCTTCTTCTATCAGGCCTATGCCTGTTGCATCGTCGAAGTAATAGGCAATGGGGCCTGAGGTTGCTTCGATGTATGCTTTGTGTGCGTAGAGCGTACTGCCAGGCACCTCGAAGAAGGCAATGTCGTTTGACGTC
>ODAI013633285.1_pt1 | contig 25571 bp, 24 predicted proteins | sample 1539321 | NCBI WGS metagenome assembly ODAI01 (sample SAMN02144231, study PRJEB22623) | gut metagenome | biome: sheep rumen | host: Ovis aries | place: New Zealand
CGTCGCCGGTCCGAACCTGAACAAGCGGGTGGCTTCCAACCTGGTGACGATGGTTGATTTCGCCCATACGTACCAGGGAAAACCCGCACCGCTGCCCGTATACCTGGATGATGAGGGAACGAAAGCGGAGGACGATATCCTGATCAAAGACGGTATCCTGACCGGATACATGAACGACAGGGAGAGTGCTGCAGAATACGGGATGCAGCCCCTGGGCAACGCCCGCGGCTGGTCGTTTGCAGACGAACCCATCATCCGGATGCGGAATACCTGCATCCTCCCGGGGAAAAGCACAGTGGAAGAGCTGATCGCATCTGTGGACGACGGTTACTACCTGATCGATTCCGGCAACGGACAGGCGGACCTGACCGGCGAGTTCATGTTCGGCGTAACCTGCGGATACGAAATCAAAAACGGCAAGCTCGGGAAGGCACTGCTGGATACAACGGTGACCGGCGTGGCATTCGAGATGCTGAAGACTGTGGATATGGTATCCGATACGGTGGAATGGTCTTCCAGCGGCTTCTGCGGAAAGAAGCAGCCCATGGCTGTGGGTATGGGCGGTCCGCATATGAGATGCAAGATCATGATAGGAGGAAGATGAGATGGAACTGAGGACAACAGCCGACCTGATGGACACCATCCTTCAGGAGCAGAAGATCGGTAAATATTCCTTTTGTGTTACCCAGTCGGAAAAGCAGGAGCTGAACCTGGAAAACGGCGGGTTCAAACTGCTGCGGACCGTGTTTAACAATAACGGCAACGTGAAAGTTTTCCTCGGTGAAAAAATGGGCGCTGCTGCCGGGAATGACTTGTCGGAAAACGGCCTGCAGAAGCTGGTGCAGGAAGCGAAAGCCGCAGCAGCATCCGCCTCGGACGATCCCTGCCACGATATTGCGCCGAACCAGGGAAAGGATGTATTCCGCCAGGGCCAGTATGAACCGGATATGGACCGCTTTATCGAACGGATCAAGGAATTCGTGGATACGGCAGCCAAAGAATACCCGAAGGTTAAGATCATGAGCGGCATCGGATCCTACGACCGCTGGAACTGGATTTCCCGCAATACCAACGGGACTGAATTTGAAGGAATCGGCGGGCAGTACAGTTTTTCGATCGAGATCTGCGCCGGTGAAGGCGAAAAGACAACGGGACTTGATTATACCCATGTAAGCATGAAGTCCCTGGATACACCTTTTATGGAACTCGGCGACATACGCCGCCACCTGGAAGATGTCCAGAACAGTATCTATCCGGAGGCCCTTGAGGGCAAATTTGAAGGCACGGTGATCATGACGCCCGGCTGCGCGCTGGATTTCATCTGGATGACGCTGTCGAATTATATCACGGACGGTGTGATCATAGACGGTACCAGCCAGTGGCTGGACAAAGTGGGCGAGCAGGTGGCCGATGAGAAGCTGACGATTTCGCTGAAGCCTTTCGACGAACGCATCGTGATCGGTGAACGCGGCACAGGCAACGGTTTCCGTTCCGAGGACGTGACGCTGATCGATAAGGGTGTATTGAAAACCCACTGGCTGAGCCTGTACGGCGCGAACAAAACCGGCCGCCCTGTGGTGAAAAACACGGGATCGGACCTGGTTGTGGAACCCGGAAAAGGGACGCTGGAGGAACTGATCGCATCCGTGGATAAAGGTTTGCTGATGGGCGGATTCTCCGGCGGGCAGCCGGGCACGAACGGCGAGTTCTCCGGCGTAGCGAAGAACAGCTTCCTGATTGAGAATGGAAAGATCAAAGGCGCCGTGACTGAGACAATGGTGAACGGCAACCTCGGAGAGGCCTTCCGGAACATCCGGGGGATCTCGAAGGAACTGAAATGCGACGGTGGAAGCGTTGTTCCGTATATTGCGGTGGACGGCATCGTGATCTCCGGCAAATAATCACCGGTGCATGTATTTTTTCCGGGAAGAGTATACTCTTCCCGGTTTTTCAGCGCTTCATCACCTATTGACACAGTAGGTAAAAGGATATATAATTAAATCATGAAGACGGAGAGGGGTGCGGGAATGGACATTTACGCGGATCATGCGGCAACGACCGCCATGAGCCCGGCAGCGATAAAAGCAATGACCCGGTGTATGCAGGAGGAATACGGCAATCCATCCAGCCTGTACAGGATCGGGCAGCGCGCAAAGGAAACCCTGGAGAAAGCCCGGGAAGAGATTGCAGCGGTGATTCATGCTGATCCCGGGGAGATTTTTTTCACATCGGGCGGAAGCGAATCTGATAACCAGGCGATTCGTTCTGCTGCGATGGCAGGAAAGAGGAAGGGGAAGAACCATATTATCTCTTCCGCTTTTGAGCACCATGCGGTACTCCATACACTCGACCGGCTGAAGGCGGAGGGATTTGAAGTAACACTCCTGGACGTACATGAAAACGGAATTGTGCATCCTGAGGAGCTTGAAGCGGCGATTCGCCCGGAAACCTGCCTGGTCACGATCATGTATGCAAATAACGAAATCGGAACCATTCAGCCGGTTTCAGAAATCGGGAAAATCTGCAGGGAACACGGTGTCGTGTTCCATACAGATGCGGTGCAGGCTGTCGGTGCACTTGCCATCGATGTGCAGGCAGAGAATATTGATATGCTGTCCGCGTCCGCCCATAAATTCCACGGTCCCAAAGGCGTTGGCTTTCTTTATGCACGCAGAAGTATCCAACTGGTGCCCCTGATCAGCGGCGGCGCACAGGAGAAAGGGAAACGTGCGGGGACAGAAAACCTTCCGGGTATTGTGGGAATGGCGGCAGCGCTGAAAGAGAGTGCCGCGGAGCGAAAAACAGAGGCGGCAAGGCTTGCTGAACTCCGGGATTTGCTGATCAGCGGCCTGAACGAAATCCCGCATTCCGCGCTGAACGGGGATGCGGAAAGGCGCCTTCCCGGCAATGTCAATTTCTGTTTTGAAGGAATTGAAGGTGAATCGCTGCTGCTTCTGCTGGACGAAAAAGGGATCAGCGCGTCATCCGGAAGCGCATGCACTTCCGGTTCCCTGGATCCAAGTCATGTTCTGCTCGCGATCGGGCGGGTGCACGATGTGGCCCACGGTTCCCTGCGGCTGACGCTGGGGCGGGAAAACACCCGTGAGCATGTGGAATACATGATTTCCGCCGTGAAGGATGTTGTTGCCTATCTGCGCAGCTTTTCACCGGTATGGCGGGATCTTGAGAGCGGAAAAACGCCGCATTTGCTGTAAAGGAGGAAGGAATATGGCTTTGTACAGTGAAAAAGTGATGGATCATTTTCTGCATCCGCGGAATGTGGGTGTCATTGAGGATGCGAATGCTGTCGGGGAAGTCGGCAACGCAAAATGCGGTGATATCATGAAGATGTATATGAAGATTGAGAACGACACGATCTGTGATGTGAAGTTCGAAACTTTCGGCTGCGGCAGTGCGATTGCGTCCAGTTCCATGGCGACGGAGATGATCAAGGGAAAACCGGTGGCGGACGCGATGAAGCTGACGAACAAGGCTGTGACAGAAGCGCTGGACGGATTGCCGGCCCACAAGATCCATTGTTCTGTACTGGCAGAGGAAGCGATCCGGTCCGCACTCGAGGATTATCGCCGCCGCCGGGAAAACAGCGGTGAATGACCGGGCATGAATATCAAAAGGAGGGACCTGCGAGTCCCTCCTTTGATCATTATGGGGCGTGTGCCGGGATCAACCGTCTTCTTCGTCGTTTTCCTCCCCTGCCCGTTCAAAACGCATATCCTTGCCGGCGTCTTCCTTTTCATCCAGCCAGTGAAGGTATCCTTCCGCATCGATGGAAAAGACGGCGCTTCCGTCATCATATACGTCGCGGGAGGTGACAGTGCCGTCATCCGCATAGTGGAATTCGGTACGAAGCCCGAAGGGCATGGAGACCAGGGTATCATCGTCACCGTGATAGAGGCAGGAATACTGCCAAACCGTATTGTCCCAGGCGCTGCTGCCCCATTCGATACTGACCTTGTAACCTTCGTTTTCCCGGCAGATTTCGATGGCGGCACGGTCACAGATCCAGGTACCTTCAAACCTGTTGTTTCCGATTTTTTTGAATTTCATGCCTTTTCCGGCGTCTGCCGTCTGGTCATTCCAGATCAGGAAGCCATCAGCATCAATGGCAAAAACAGCCATACCGTCGTCATAGAGATCAGTTGCGGAGACAGAACCATTATCGCCGTAGACAACAGATGAAAGAATGCCGAGGGGAGTGGAACGCAGCGTATTGGTTTCTGCATAATAGAAGCATCCGTAATCCCACATCATACTGGTCTTTGCATCATTCGCCCATTCGATGTGAACAATGTAGCCGCCGTCCTCCTGGAAAATTAACGCAGTGGCGCGGTCACACATCCAGATGCCGGTGAAAGCTTTTTCCCCGGCGGCCTGTCCGTCGTTTTCATTCTCTTCCGCGAAAGCGGCTCCGCCCAGCAGGAGCGTCAGCACAAGCATCAACATCAGTATTTTTTTCATTTTGTTTTATTCCCTCCTGACATAGTTAAAACCTGTACGGATTCGATCAGCAGTTTCAGCACAGGCTGTGATTGCCTGCTTATATGTTTATACGCAAAACAGCCGGATATGGCAAAAAACATATGGCAATCCGGTGTCGTTTCATGATAAAATACAAAAAACCAAAAGTAAAAATGAATGTTGGACCGGAATTTGGGGAGGGACCAGACGATGATCCGTATTGAACCAGATATTGGCAGGATTGACATGATCCGGTGCGCACTGTGCGGACAGGCTCCGTGCGACAATGCCTGTGAGACAGTCAGGCCGTCCGAATTGCTGCGCAGGATATGGTTCCATAATGAACAGCAGGCGGTGCAATCCCTGCCGGCAGAGAATCCGTGCCTTACATGTCCGGCACCGTGTGAAAAGACCTGCGTCCGTCCCGGAGAGGTGCCGATCCGTGACCTGGTTAACCGTCTGTACTACCAGGTAAAACCGGAATGCGAGACACCTGTTCCGGAAAACGAGGAAAGGCTGAAATGCGACCTGTGCGGTATTCCGCTGGAGAATCCTTTCCTGCTGGCGTCTTCTGTCGTGGCGAGTACATACGACATGTGCGCGAGGGCTTTTGAGGCAGGCTGGGCCGGCGCGTGCTTCAAAACGGTATGTACCCTGGACATCCATGAAGCTTCGCCGCGTTATTCTGCGATTACAGGCAGTGACGGCAGCATTATCGGCTTCAAGAATGTTGAACAGCTTTCCGACCATAGCGTGGCGGAAAATATGGAGATCTTCCGCAGGCTGAAAGCCGCTTATCCCACAAAATTTATCCTGGCATCCATTATGGGGCAGAACGAGGAAGAATGGGAAAAGCTGGCCCGGATGTGTGAGGAGAACGGCGCGGACGCTGTGGAACTCAATTTTTCCTGCCCGAATATGGCGGAAGGCGGCCTGGGCAGCGATATCGGGCAGGTGCCGGAATTGGTGGAGCGGTTTACAGCCGCCGCGAAGCGCGGCTGCAACATTCCCGTACTCGCAAAACTGACGCCTAATGTGGCAACGATGAGCCCGGCAGCGGAGGCGGCAAAGAGAGGCGGGGCGGACGGCATCGCAGCCATCAATACAATCAAATCGATTGTGGGCATCAATCTGCATACTTATGTTTCTTCGCCTGCCGTACATGGGCGCAGCGCTGTGGGCGGATACAGCGGCAGTGCTGTGAAGCCGATTGCCATGCGGTTTATCGCGGAACTTGGAAAAAATCCCAGGCTGGAAGGGCTGCATATTTCAGCGATGGGCGGGGTTGAGACATGGAAGGACGCCCTTGATTACATCCTGCTCGGCGGAAGGTCCATCCAGGTTGCAACAGCTGTGATGCAGTACGGCTACAGGATCATTGATGACCTGAAGGCAGGGCTCAATATGTACCTTGCTGAAAAAGGCTTTTCCAGCGTAGGGGAAGCGGTCGGGCTTGGCCTGGATTCGATCAGCGAAACGACCGATACGCTGGAACGGGATACGGTTCTTTTTCCCCAGTTTGTGCGGGAACGCTGCATCGGCTGCGGACGCTGCATGATCTCCTGCGGAGACGGCGGACACCAGGCGATCCGCCTGAATGAGAACCGGCAGCCGGTACTGGACGGAAAGAAGTGCGTGGGCGGCCATCTCTGCGTTCTGGTTTGCCCGCAGCAGGCTATTGTCCCCGGAAAGAAACGGGTTGCGCTCAGGTAAACATAAAAAACACGGATACCGGTAATTCTTGCAAGGAAGCGTTTTATCATGTATACTGTTATCCGGATAACTGCATATGTGTATAATGATCATGCAAGTGACATAAACATCGAGGAGGATCAGACAAATGACCATCAACAAAAAACTGGACGGAAAAGACCTTGTGATTGCCCTGGAGGGAAGACTGGACACAATGACGGCTCCCGAACTCGAGGCTGAACTGAAGCAGTCACTGGATAATGCGGAAGCCCTCACGCTGGAGTTCAGCAAGCTGGAGTATATTTCTTCCGCCGGGCTTCGTGTGCTGCTTTCTGCGCATAAAACGATGGCTTCCAAGAACGGCAGCATGAAAGTCACGAATGTCAACGAGATCGTGAAGGAAGTATTTGACGTAACAGGTTTTGCCGATATCCTGACGATCGAATAACAAAGCCCGCAAAGCACAGGCCGGGACCGGAAAAGATTGTTTTTTCGCTGTTCAGAGGCCGGGAAGAATAGACAGCAAAACCTGCGGGTTGTATACTTTTGCAAGAGAAAAGGGCGTCTTCGGGCTTTTACTCGGGGACGTTTTTCCGTTGCAAAAGGATACAGGGAGGCAGGGAATGTTATGAAGCTGAAGAGAATTCTGTTCTCCGGAACGCTGTCCGGAAGCATGCTGTATGCTGCCGGTGCAGCTGCTGAAGAAGGAGCCGGCAGTTTCCTGGACAGCATCGCTGATGTGAACAGCGCCGTGAACAGTGTGGTGTGGGGTGTTCCTGCCCTGGCGCTGCTTGCGTTTGTCGGCATTCTGATGACTGTACTGACAAAGGCTTTCCAGGTAAGCCATTTCGGGCACTGGTTCAAAAAGACGATCGGTGCAGTGTTCAGCGATAAGCATGTGACCACGCACACGAAGGATAAGAGTATTTCCCAGTTCCAAAGCCTCTGTACGGCGCTGGCGGCAACAGTCGGCACGGGCAACATCGTGGGCGTGGCAGGCGCTATCCTGGTCGGCGGGCCAGGTGCGGTTTTCTGGATGTGGGTCATGGCTTTCCTGGGGATGATGACCAATTATTCCGAGAACGTACTCGGCATTTATTACCGCCGCAAGAATTCCAAAGGTGAATGGTCCGGCGGTGCAATGTATTACCTGCGGGATGGCCTTGGAGCAAAGAAAGGCTGCAAAACCATCGGCAAGGCATTGGCCGGGCTGTTTGCTTTCTTCTGCCTCGTTGCTTCCTTCGGCATCGGCAACATGACACAGGTGAATGCGATTTCCGGCAACATGCAGAATGTTTTTGGCATTCCTACCTGGGTTACCGGCGCAGTGGTCCTGATTCTGGTCGGCCTGGTTGTAGTCGGCGGCCTGAAGCGGATTGCGGCAGTGACAGAGAAGATTGTTCCCTTCATGGTGATCCTTTACATGATCGGAACAATTGCGATCTTCTTTGTCAACATTTCCCATATCGGCGCCGTTTTCACTTCTATCTTCAAAGGCGCTTTCGGCGCGGAGGCTGCTGCGGGCGGTATGGTTGGCTATGGTATCAAACTGGCTATCGAAATGGGTATGAAGCGGGGTGTTTTCTCCAATGAGGCAGGTCTCGGTTCATCCGTTATGGTACATTCGAATTCCAATGTCAAGGAACCCGTGAAGCAGGGCATGTGGGGCATCTTTGAGGTGTTCGCGGACACAATTGTCGTCTGTACCCTGACGGCATTTGCCATTCTTTCCTCCGGTGTGATCGACCTGGATACCGGGAAACTGGCAGACGCGTTCAGCACCCTGACCAAGAATGACCTGGTTGCCACTGTGTTTGAACAGAAGTTCGGTTTCATCGGTTCCAGCTTCATTGCGGTATCGATTGCGCTGTTTGCTTTTTCCACTGTACTGGGCTGGAGCCATTACGGCACCAAGGCCTGCGAATACCTGCTGGGGGAAAAGCGGACGATTCCGTACCGCATCCTGTTCGTCCTGCTGGTGTTCGGAGGCGCTGTCATGGGCGACAACCTGGCATGGGAACTGGCGGATACCTTCAATGGGCTGATGATGATTCCGAACCTGATCGGTGTTATCGTCCTGTCCGGCACAGTGGCGAAAATTACGAAAAACTATGTAAACCGCCATCTGCGCGGCCTGGACGAAAAACCCATGTATTCAGCCTTCCCGGATGTGGAAATGGAACAGGAAGCCGCACCGGCGACCGATGAAGATGACTGATTGAAACAAGCAATACAGCAATACCGGCCGGAGATTTCTCCGGCCGGTATTGCTGTATTCGGAAAGCAGGCCTTGATTACTTCTTTTCTACAATTCTCCTGACGCGGATGACGCCGTCGATCTCTTTCAGGCGTTCAACCGTATCATGGGGCATCGGATGGCTGATATCCAGCAGGGTATAGGCGAAATCACCGCGGCTTTTGTTAGCGAGATTCTCGATGTTCAGTCCCTGATTGCCGAAAAAGGTCGTAATCTGGCTGAGCATGTTCGGAATGTTCCGGTGCAGGATACCGACCCGGGCATCTGTTTCGCACACACCAAGGTTGATTTCAGGATAGTTCACGGAATTGTGGATGTTGCCGTTGTCAAGGTAATCCTGCAGCTGTTTTACAGCCATGACCGCACAATTGTCTTCTGCTTCTTCTGTGGAGGCACCCAGGTGCGGGATTACAACAGCATTTTTCATATGGGTGCTCCCGGGCGTCGGGAAGTCGGTTACGTAGCACTTCACGGAACCGCTTTCCAGCGCTGCAGCCAGGGCTTCCTCATTGACCAGGGTATCCCTGGCAAAGTTCAGCAGGATCGCACCGTTTTTCATCTGGGCAATCGCATCGGCACCGATCATGCCCTTTGTACTTGCGGTGGCAGGTACATGGATCGTGATGAAATCGCTTACCGCGTAGATTTCTTCGACTTTTTCGGCGTGGATGACCATCGGGGAAAGATTCCAGGCGGAGTTTACCGAGAGGTACGGATCAAAGCCGTACACTTTCATGCCAAGGGAGACGGCAGCATTTGCGACAAGGACGCCGATCGCGCCGAGACCGATCACACCCAGGGTTTTTCCCTTCAGTTCATGTCCCGCGAAAGCCTTTTTGGCTTTTTCGGTTGTTTTGGCAATATTCTCATCATCCGCATTTTCACGGACCCAAGCAATGCCGCCTGCAATATCCCGGGAAGCGAGCAGCATGCCGCAAAGCACAAGCTCTTTGACGGAATTGGCATTGGCGCCGGGTGTGTTGAATACGACGATACCTTCTTCCGCGCAGCGCTCCAGCGGGATGTTATTAACGCCGGCCCCGGCGCGGGCGATCGCACGCAGACCGGCCGGGAAGGACATTTCCTTCATATCGGCGGAACGGACAAGAACGCCGGCGGCTTCATCCATTGAATCAATCAGGGTATATCCCTTGCGGAATCCGTCTGTCCCGACTTTGGCAATGTTATTCAGGCAATAGATCTTCCGGTCTTTCACAGTTCTCTCTCCTCACAAAAGGTTCTCAGGGATTGCTGCAGCTGTACGCTGCGGCAAACAGTATATCACATCCCGGATGCGGAAATATATGCCGTGAAATGCTTTTTTTCCGGTCTTTTTTCTGTCAGCAGTCCTGTTCGGCTTCAGAACGGGCGGGCGGACTGCTTTTCACCAGGGCGCTCCGGGAATACCGGATAAGCAGCAGGGTCGAGCATAGGATCCAGCCGACCGGATAAGCCAGGGCAACGGCGATAAAACCGGCACCAAGCGCTTTGGTTACAGCCAGGTAGATCTGGCGGAAAACAACAAAGGATGCAAGCATGATGACAGTAGGCATGGTTGCATCACCAATACCGCGCAGGGCTCCGGCGTAAATCTGGTTGAAACAGATTGCAATATAGAACGGGGTTACAATATGGATAAAGCGGATACCGTATTCAATTACTTCCGCTTCCGGCGAGAAGAAACGCATCAGCGGCCTTGCCAGCATGAACACAAGGAAACCGAGCACGGCCGTTGAAACCAGGCTCATGACTGTGGCGATCCTTACGCCTTCGCGGGCGCGGCTGGTTTGCTTTGCCCCCCAGTTCTGCCCGACAAAGGTGGTGGAGGACATGCTGATACTCTGCACAGGAATCAGGGCAAATGCGTCGATTTTCCCGTAGACGCCGTAGCCGGCCATGCAGGCGGAACCGAAATAGTTGATATAAGACTGGACAAATACGTTGGAGAAGGCAGTGATCGCGGACTGAATACTGCTGGGAAGCCCCAGTTTCAGGATCATGGAAAGCGATTTCCTGTCAATGCGCAGCTTTCTCCAGCGGATGCCGTAATTACCTTTTTCCATGGTCAGCGTACCCATGATGAGTACCGCGGACAGGACCTGGGACAGAACAGTTGCATAGGCGACGCCGTCCACACCCATTCCGAAGGCGAGAACAAACAGCAAATCGAGCCCCGTATTCAGCAGGGCGGACAGGATCAGGAAGACCAGCGGTCTTCGTGAATCACCGACAGCACGGAGTATACCGCTTCCGAGGTTATAGAACAGAATACCGGATATACCGGCAAAGTAGATAGACAGGTAACTTCCGGATTCGGGCATTACGTCCTCGGGCGTCTGCATGAACCGGAGCATCGGCGTGATGATGAGCTGCCCGGCCAGGGTGGCGATGATACTTACGATGAATGTCAGCGCTATAGTTGTGTGGACGGCTTTGCTGAGCCCTTCATTATCATGGGCGCCGTAACGCTGGGAGATCACAACGGAAGCACCTGTTGCAAGACCGGCACAGAAGCCGACAATTGTGTTGATGATCGGCCCTGTGGATCCGACGGCAGCCTGTGCCTGCTGGCCGACGAACTGCCCGACCACCAGGGTATCAACCGTGTTGTAAAGCTGCTGAAACAGCAGCCCGATTGCCATCGGTACTGAAAAGCGGATCATATGCATCCAGATATTGCCTTCCGTCATATCCAGATCCAAGCGTGCCAAAGAATCACCCCCAGAATTCGTCAGGGCATATCATCCGTTTTATTTCCGGCGATATCCGCTCTGTTTCATTATCCATGATAAAGGATACGATTTCAACAGAAAATGCAAATTATCAGATTGCCGAAAATGGTGCTTGACTTAGAGTAAACTTCATGGCATAGCATATATACAGAGACAGCGGCAGCGCTTACAGACGGGGAGAAGTGAAAAATGAACGGTATACTGGCGGAAATACGGAGACGGGAAGTTCCTTTCGGAACAGCGGACCTTTGGTGGCTGGGGCAGATGGGCCTGTTGCTGAAAATGGGTGAAACGATCCTCTGCATTGACTATTTTGCTTCTGAACTGCCGGGCAGGCAGGTGCCGCCGCCGGTTGCAGCGGCTGAGATGGACGGCATTGACGCTTTTCTGGGCACACATAACCATCTGGACCACATCGATCATTCCGCATGGCAGGTTTGGGCACGGTGCTGTCCGGATGCACAGTTTGTATTTCCGGCACTTCATTTGCGGGAAGTAATGGATGACGGAATCACTGAAAGCAGGTGCCTCGGGCTGAATGACGGCGGGTGCTGCAGGGTCGGGGACGCAACGATCCATGCGATTGCGGCAGCACATGAATTCCTTGATCAGGATCCGGAATCCGGGCTGTATCCATGCCTGCAGTATATCATTGAGGGGAACGGCGTCCGTATTTACCATGCCGGAGATACGCTGCGTTATGAGGGAATGCTGGCGAAGCTGCGTGCATTCGGAAGGATCGATGCTGCGCTTCTGCCGATCAACGGACGCGACGGAGAACGATACCGCAGGAATTGTATCGGCAATATGACGTTCCAGGAAGCCGCCGACCTGGCAGGGGAGCTGGAGCCCGGCGCGGTGATACCCGGACATTGGGACATGTTTGCGGATAATCCCGGTGATCCCGGTGCATTTGCTGACTACATGGATGCGAAATACCCGGGCAGGGTCAGGGTGATCAGGCCTGATTATGCAATACCTGTAAGCATCGGGCGCTGACAGGCTGTACCCGGATGGAAACGTACGGGAGAAGGGAAGGGAGCAGGAGAATGAAAACGCTGTATCTTGAATGCAATATGGGAGCTGCCGGCGATATGCTGACAGCGGCATTGCTGGAGCTGACCGGGGACAGGCAGCGCTTTGTGGACAGGATGAACACCATCGGGCTGCCGAATGTGAAGGTGATTGCCGAAGATTCTGTAAAATGCGGGATTACCGGTACACATATGCGCGTGCTGGTGGATGGCGCAGAAGAAGAGCCGGCGGATACGGAGCCCGGCCACGGGCACCATCACCATGAGGAAGACCATCAGGAAAACCATGGCCATGACCACGGGCATCATCACCATACATCCGTAAATGATATCAATGAGGTCATTAACAACCTGGAAGTATCAGAAAGAGTAAAGGCAGATGCACGTGCTGTTTATCATATTATCGCGGAAGCGGAAAGCAGCGTACACGGCCGTCCGGTCACGGAGATTCATTTTCATGAGGTCGGGACAATGGATGCAGTGGCGGATGTGGTGGCCGTTTGCCTGCTGATGGAGATGCTTTCCCCGGAACAGGTGATTGCTTCCCCGGTTCATACCGGCAGCGGACAGGTTCGCTGTGCGCATGGAATCCTGCCGGTTCCAGCTCCTGCAACAGCATTGATCCTGCGGGGAATTCCTGCATACGGCGGAGCAGTGAAAGGCGAGCTGTGCACCCCGACAGGAGCTGCACTGCTGAAGCATTTTGTTTCCCGCTTCGGAGAACGTCCTGTAATGACCGTTGAAGCTATCGGATACGGAATGGGTAAAAAGGATTTTGAACAGGCAAACTGCGTGCGTGCATTCCTGGGGGAATGTGAAGGCAGAAGGGAAACGGTTACCAAGCTTGAGTGCAACCTGGACGATATGACCGGGGAGGATATCGGCTTCGCGATGGAACAGCTGTTTGCGGAAGGAGCCTACGATGTGTATACCCAGCCGGTTGGCATGAAAAAGAACCGACCGGGCATCCTGCTGTCGGTGATCTGCCCGACAGGGGAAGCAGACCGGTTTGCGGAAGTGATGATGAAACATACGACTACGCTGGGTATCCGCCGCCAGGATATGAACCGGTATGTGCTCCGGCGAAAAATTGAGACAGTTGAAACAGTTTACGGTGAAATCCGGGTCAAGCGTGCTTCGGGGATGAACGTGGAGCGGGCAAAACCGGAATACGACGATATTGCCGCGCTGGCAATAAAAAACGGCGTTTCCGTCAGCGCAATCAGGGCAGCTGTCCGGAAATGACAGGGAGTTACAGACGATGAATCAGGCTGAATCATTTATGATCGAACCATTGGAGCAGGTGTTTTCAGTATGCAAGGTTACTGATTTTTCGGGGATTAATCCTGACAGTCCGTTCTGCTTTACCGGCCGGACAGACGAAGAGAAATCCCTGGTCTGCCCGTCAGACCAGGTTCCCGCCAATACGGTCTGCAGGGAAGACGGGTGGCGTGCGTTCCGGATCTGCGGTGAACTCGACTTTACCCTGATTGGCGTATTGTCCGGGATTACCGGTATTCTGGCTGCCGGCGGGATCGGCATATTTGCGCTGTCAACATTCAATACCGACTATATCCTGACAAAGGCGGAGGATTTCGAGAAGACGATGTATCTCCTGACGTGCGAAGGATACAGAGTGAAGGAGCGCTGATCCTGCCCGGGCACCTGCGAGCCGGGAGGCCTTTGCACTCAGAACAGGTCAAGGGAACTGTCCAGGTATATTTCTTCACGTACCTTCAGCTGGTATTCCGGTTTTGTCATGTAATACAGCAGGAATTCCAGGATGATTGCACTGCCAAGGCTTCTTCCCTCAATTTTGAAATTTGAAAACCCGCCGGGCATATAGAATTCCCGAAGTTCCCGAAGCCCGATAAATCCCGGGTTTTTCATTGCGTCGGAAAAGCGGTAACCCCTGTCTGCATCAGGGGATACACAGAGATGATCCGTACAGGATTCCCCAAGGCTTTTCCGGCTGACATTTTCATAGCATTCCTTCCTGTCGGGGCAATCATACCAGCAGCATTCATTGCACAGGAACTCCACTTTCTGCTTCAGGTTTTCAGGAAGAGATTCCAGCCGGCTGTATGATTTGTTCAGCCTGAAATCCGGTACCACATAGCGGAATTCACTGCGGTTCAGTTCAGCAACAAATTGGTCAAATTCCCTCAGCACCTTGGTTGTCGAGGATACACAGTATAACCCGGGATATCTCTCCCGAAGATAATGCAGCAGCAAATCCGAACAGAGAATCACGCCGTTTTCGGCCCGGCCGCTTTTTTCAAAAAACAGGGCACAGAGCGAATTGCATTTCCTGTCGGAAAGATGCTCTTCCCGGAGCAGGGAATTACTGAAAGTAAGGCGTGCGGAAACAGCATACTCACGCATCATTTCCGCGACTTCCTCCGGCGGATCATCTCCGAATCCGACGCGCCCGCCGCCCCAAAGGCAGCCGGCCGGGGCGCCGTAAATGGAACCGATCTCGCACCAGTCATAGAAATAATGGCGTTTTTTGCGGAACAGCGGCAGAAAAAGCCTGTATAAACCGCAGAATTCAAATAAACCGGGAAGGTGGTAATATGCTTTCATTTCACTTGCTGAACGGCCGGACTGCGTTCTGACTGCCGGCAGCCGGTTATTCGATACCGGCCAGGTCAAAGCCTGCAAGCCACTTTGCAGCTGCTTCGCAGACACCTTTCAGGCATGCTTCGTCAAACGGCGAGGTGAGGCCGGCATGCTTCAGAAGATCAACAAACGTACGGCTGCCGCCCTGCTTCGTATAAGCCATATAGTGCTCCCAGGCATCCTTTCTGTCTTTCTGGATCATGGCCCAGAATTCCAGGGCAACCGTCTGGGCCAGGCAGTAATCGATATAGTAGAACGGGCATTCGTAAATATGCAGCTGGCGCTGCCAGCCTTCACCGTCGGCGTAGAAAGGAATACCGCCGTCCAGTTTCATCCAGGGCATGTATATCCCCAGGAGCCGCTTCCATTCAGCGTGACGTTCAGCAGGGGTCATTTCCGGTTTCTCATAAACGATATGCTGGAAGTGGTCAACCATTGTGCCGTACGGGATGAAAGTGATTGCGCCGGCGAGGTGGCTGTATTTGAATTTGCGTGCATCGGGGCCGAAGAACCCGTCTGCGTTCATCCAGCCGAAGAACTCCATGCTCATGGAATGCACTTCACAGGCTTCTGCTGACGGATCGGCATATTCGGCAGGAATACGCTTGCGGTTCATCCAGTAGGCAAAGGCGTGGCCTGCCTCATGCGTGACGACCTCAACGTCGCCCTGCGTGCCGTTGAAGTTTGCGAAGATGAACGGCATCTCGTACTTTGTGAGGGAAGTGCAGTAACCGCCGCCTTCCTTGCCTTCCGTGGAGAGTACGTCCATCAGTTCATTCTCCCGCATGGTACGGAAAAATTCGCTCGTTTCCGGGGACAGCGCGTCATAGAAATGCTGGCCCTGCTGCAGGATGCTGTCTGCCGTCCCCACAGGGCGCGGGTTTCCGCTCCTGAAACTGAGCGCCGCATCGGCAAAGGACAGCGGATAGGATTTTCCGAGCCGTTTTGCCTGTTCACGCATAATGGAATCAGCAACCGGGACAAGGTATTTTTGTACGGCAGTACGGAACTTGCTGATATCGTCCTTTGTCCAGCAGTTACGTCCCATCCGGTAATAACCGAGCTGCGTATAGCCGCCGTAGCCCAGCTTGCAGCCCATTGTATTGCGGAGGGTTACAAGTTCGTGGTAGATCGAATCAAGGCGATCCTGCTGCTCTTTGTACCACCTGCCCTCAGCCTGCCAGGCTTCCAGGCGTGTCGCATCGTCGCCGTCGGTTTTGAAAGGGGTGAGCTGGGACAGGGTGTAGACACCGTCCCTGAAAGGAATCTGGGCTGAAGCAATCAGTTTATCATATTGCGTGACGAGTTCGTTTTCCTTCTGCATATCTTCGATGATTTCCGGGGAAAAGGTTTTTCGGTCGATCTCTGCATTCAGGAACAGCAGGCTGCCGTATTCCTTTTCAAAATCCATGCGGTACGGGGACACAAGCAGTGCATCAAGCCACGCCTGCTCAAATTCCTCGACTTCCGGTCCAAACCCGTCCCAGAACTCGATTTCCTTGTCGTAGAATTCGTCGCGGGTATCAATGGAATGGCGGATATAAGCCAGCGTACTCATCGTGCTGACAGTTTTTTCCTCTTCTTCCTTCTCGAGGAATACAGCTTGCGCTTCCCCGTAGCTTTGTGCGTTTTTCAGCCGCTCCGTGAATTCCCGCAGCCTGGCTTTGACCGTTTCCGCCTCAGGGCGGACATAAGGCATTTCTGAAAATTTCATCGTGATACCTGCTTTCCCTGTATGTTTGAATTCCTGTTTCGGACAAGGAGCTTTGATTGCCGTCTATTATACCTGAAGCGGCAGGCCCGTTCAGCAGCAGGGGAACCTGTGTGTTTAACTGCCGGGGAGGCTGTCGCGGCAGGAAACTTTATTCTCCGCTGCCGGCAGGGATATTCCGTGCAAAAGAGGCCAGGGCATCCGTCAGGCGGCTGATGTTTTCCGGAGAAGCGACGGTATCCTTTGCGGTATGGATACGAGGCGTGTAGAAACCAATCCCTTTTTTATACAGGCAGGCACAGATGCCAATCCCTTTTTCAAAACTCTTCTGGTCACTGTTCATGCTTGCTTTTCCGGAAGGGTAAATCTTTGCGCCGATGCCTTCAAGGGAAGAAGCCAGGGCCTGGAAACGGGGATCGTTCATGGCGGATTCCGAAGCACTTACGAGAAACTGCCCGCCGTTGCCGATACAGTCCATATTGACTACCAGCTGACTGCTTTTCACTTCCGGACGGTATTGCGCATATGCTTTGCTGCCTTGCTTGCCTTTTTCCTCGTCATCAAAGAGGATAAAAGCAATACCCGGGCAGCCGGTGAGCTTTTCTGCCAGGGACAGGACACCGGCTGTGCCTGAAGTATTGTCATTCCGGTTGTGCCGGTTGGCCGGCCCCCTGAGCATGAGCATGAACAGTCCGAAATAGACGGCAAGGTACACGGCGATGGTCAGAAGACGCCCCGGAACGCCCTGCAGTCCGCTAAGGCTGCGTACTGTGAAAGCTGCCCCGATCGAAACGGCCAGCATGGCCAGTACCGGAAGGAAGATATAAATCCATTTCAGCACCGGGTTCAGCGGAAGCATCAGGTTCGGGAGGAGGGCCCGGCGGGGAGTATCATAGTGGGCTGTGAAGACTACCCCGGCGTTTTCCGGACTCCCGATCACGATATTGCGGTGCGCTTTGGATGCTTTCAGGACACCGTTGTGCTCTTCCGAAGCAAAATAACCGGATTTTCCGGCTTCCCCGAAAACATATCCGATGAATTCATCTTTTTGCGGTTTGGTGTTTCGGACCGGAAAGCGTGTATCGATTTCATTCAGATAATCTTTCATACCGGCAACTCCTGTCAAAGTTTGGATGTTTGCCTGCAGCGCAGGCAAACGGTTTTCCAGTTCCATGCGCAGTGCATCAAAGTGACTGGTAAACCCAATATAGCTCTTTTGGCGAAAAATAGCCATACTGAATTGTACTTTGGAGCTTTCCCTGATAGAATAAAATATATTCAAACCATAACCATAACCCTTAAATGGATTTCATTGTTTCTGCATTAACAGAAGCCAGCGGAGGAAAGTGACATGAAACTGATCGACAAGATCAAAAACTGGTTTTCCGGAAAACCCGCAGCGGAAACTGCTTCACAGCCGCAGGTCCGGGAGACGGCAAAAATCAAGCGAACCTGCAAAGGATGCGGTAAAACCTTCAGCATTGATCCGTCCTGGGAATTCATTCCGAACTACTGCAAGGAATGCAAGCAGAAATTTGCACGGGAAAAGGAAGAAAAGCAGCGCGCAGGATCCCGGAGGCAGATCAGGCGGAAGTGCAGGAACTGCGGGAAATTTTTCACGTTCCCGAACACGCTGCCGCATTATCCGAATTACTGCAGCAATTGCAGGAAGGCGCATCAGGCAGCCATGAAAGAAAAGTACGGAAGGCCTGTGAACAGAAAAACAAAACAGGACGCAGGAAACCGCTGATCATGCGGACATAAACGCGGCAGCTACACAAGGCAGGGATGGGGTGAATCGCATGAGGATCATTACAATCAGCAGGCAGTTCGGCAGCGGGGGGAGAGAACTGGGGAAGCGGCTGGCAGACCTGCTGGGCTGGGATTATTATGATAAAGAAATCATCCAGGCGCTGGCTGAAGAGCAGGGACTGGATCCGGACTATGTACACAAAGTGCTGAGCGGGCATGGGTGGCACCATTACCAGCTGACCTACAGAAACAGCTTTCACCAGCCGGCAGCCGGCGCCTGGAAACATACGGAAGTACTGGTGAGGCAGCGGGAGATCCTGAAAGACATCGCATCGGCGGGAAACGACTGTGTGATTGTCGGACGGGACGCGGATGTGATTCTGCAAAACCGGCAGCCTTTCCGGATCTATGTATGCGCGGAGACGCAGTCCAGGATTGCACGCTGCACCCGCTTCGAAGAAAAAAAAGAACAGCCTGAACGGCTGTCAGAAAAAGAAATCCTGCGGAATATTCGCAGAATCGACCGGAACCGCAGGCAGATCCGGGAAATCCTGACAGGGGAAACCGCCGGGGACGGCAGTTCGTTTGACCTGACCGTGAACGCGACAGGCTGGGAAATCAAGGAACTTACAGAAGCTGTTGCGGCTTTTGCCGGCCGGTGGTTTGAAAGATCCAGATAAAATGCGGCAGCAACAGGGCTGACCGTGTACAACATGAAAACTGACGGAGCTGTTTCGGAATTTCCGGACGCTGAAATGAAATGAGCAACATGAGTAACAGGAACGACCTGACGAGTGGAGCAGTGTGGAAAAAACTGCTGGTTTTCTTTTTGCCGATTGCTGCGGGAACGATCATCCAGCAGTTTTATAATGCTGCTGACGGCCTGATTGTTGGCAGGTTTGTCGGAACGAACGCGCTGGCGGCAGTGGGGGGAAGCTCGGCGCAGATTATCAATGTGCTGGTGGGATTTTTTGTTGCCATGACTGCAGGGGCTTCTGTGATCATCGGACAGATCTACGGAGCGGGGAGAAAAGAAGACCTGAACCGGGCGATCGGCAATGCAGTGGCCGGCCTGGCTATTGCCGGGCTGGCCCTGATGGCGATCGGGCTGGTTGCGTCCCCGGGACTGCTCCGGCTGCTCAACACGCCTGAGGAAACGCTTGAGGGCGCAGTCCTCTACCTGCGTATTTATTTCCTGGGCGTTCCGTTTGTCATGATCCTGAATATGGAGTCCAGTATCCTGCGGGCGCTTGGTGATTCTTTTCACCCGTTCCTCTATATGGTGGTCGGATGCGTTATGAATATTGTGCTGGACGCATTATTTGTTATCGTTTTCGGATGGGGTATTGCCGGGGTTGCAGCCGCCACGGTTGCTGCGCAGGTTGTAAACACAGCGCTGTTAAGCCGGCGGCTGATGAAAGGCACTACGGAATACAGGCTGTCGTTCCGTAATCTGAAACTGAAAGGCGTATACCTGGTTAACATGCTGAAGCTGGGGATTCCCGCGGGATTGCAGTCTTCCATGTACAGCATCTCAAACATGATTATCCAGGTGGCGGTCAATTCGCTTGGAACAGTTGTCGTGGCTTCCTGGGCGATGAGCGGAAAAACGGACGGGCTTTATTGGGCTGTGAGCAACGCAATGGGTGCGGCGATTACAAGTTTCATTGCGCAGAACCATGGCGCCGGACGTACGGACCGCGTAAAACAATGCGTCCGGCAGGGATTGATTATGCACTTCCTGGTGACAGCGGGCCTGAGCGCCCTCCTGATGCTGACAGGCATACCCGTGCTGAGGATCCTGACGCCTGATGAAGCTGTCGTTCAGACGACCTATACAATCATGTCATATTTTGTGCCTTTTTATGTGACCTGGGTGCTGGTGGAGGTGCTGAGCGCAGTGCTGCGAGGTGTTGGCGATGCAGTATATCCGGTGGTCATCATCGGAACGGGAATCTGCCTGTTCCGGGTGGTCTGGATTGCAACAGTTTTCGCAAGCATCGGCACACTGCTGTCCCTGTGCCTTTCCTATGTGGCATCATGGACGATCACAAGCATCGCGCTGGTCATCTATTACCGCAAAGGCGGATGGATGAACAGGCGGCGTATTGTTGACAGGTAAAGAAGCGTTCGGGGAATTGCCTTTTGGCTTTCGGCAGGTTTTCCATGGATGAAAAATCAAGCCTTACAGATAGTCGCCTATATTGCCGAGTACTTTCCCAAGGCTGTGATATTTGCCGGAATATATCACCGGATCCAGAACCGTCAGATCGACATCAAAAGTATCTTTGCATTCGAGCTGCGCGTCCATCTGGATATTCCGGATGGGACAGAAAAATGTCGTGGAATCGCCCGTATCTGTTTTCTGCGAGACTTCACACTCATATATCCACCGGCTTTGATCAAGCACAGGGACGTCCAGCACCTGTCCGCGGCTTACTGAATAGGGGATTTCGTCTTTTCTGCTGTCTGCAGCATGCCGTGAACCAAAGTAATCCATCAGGGGCAGCATATCCGTGCTGACGAGGTTGGCGCTGAAGATTCCGGTTCGCAGCACATTCTGCTTTGTCATTTTTGTTCCGGACATACTGATAACCAGCAGGTATCCGGCCCCCTTTTCGTGGGTGACGCTGACCCACGTAATCGGGGCAAAATTTGCCGTTCCGTCTTCATTGTTTGTCCCGATAATGAAAGAGGGCTGGACGCACATTGAATAAATGGGATCCACCGACTTTCTCCTGACCGCTGCCACGGTTATTCCCACCTCCTGAAATTATTCTGGGGCTGCCGGCGTTATTCGGCGCTGAAGGTAATGCTTACGTTTGCACTGACGATCAGCTTTGCAGACTGGACAACGGTGCCCACGGAGGCTTCCTCATCCGGTTCCGCTTCCCTGAAACTTCCGCCGTACACATTGCCAACGGTATTTGTGTAACTGTATACGCCGCCTTCTGATATCACTTCGATCCCCTTGATTTTCAGCCCGGCAGCGCCGGCCAGCACTTCAGCTTTGGCCATAGCATCAGCTACGGCTTTTTTCATGGCCCCGGTTTCCGCGGCTGCGGTGTCAGAAGCTGAAAAGCTGATGCCGTTGAGTGTATTTGCGCCTGCAGCGAAGCAGACATCGATGATGGTTCCGACGCTTTCCATATCTGTGACCCTGACAGCCAGCGTGGAGTTTGCATTGTAGGCGACGATTTGTTCCTGGTCCTCCCTGTAGTCATAGACAGCATATATATTAATAAAATCGGTGTTAATGTTCTCTTCCTTCACACCGGCGCCGATAAGGGCCTGCCGGATTGCCGCAATGGCTTCGTTGACTTTCTGCTGGGCTTTCAGGACATCCTTGTCCCGGGCATTCACACCAAGGCTGATCACAGCGGTATCTGCACTGACGCGGGTTTCACCGGCGCCGTTGACCGTGATCTTTGTATCAGCGGACGCTGTTGCAGCAGCCAGGATCAAAACGATGGAAAGAAACAAAGCAACCATTTTTTTCATGGGGATTACCGTCCTTTCTGCGGGAAGGTATTTTTCCGTTTCCCTGCTATTATAACTGACGGACGGGGAATAAAAAAGTTCCCGGCGAAAAACAGCAACATAAATCCGGAACGGTGGAAAAAACAGGAAGGATATGGTAACATAATAGCTTGCAAAGCGGCTTGTCCGTTTCCGTGAAATGCCTCCTGCCGGCAGCAGCTGCGGCCATTTTGCAGAATCCGGGATTCCCTTTGCCAATAAGGCGGTGAAACGGGCCGCGATATGGGGTGTATACGCGTTGGCGCGTCAAAGTGTGTTTGAAATGCCGTTCGGAAAGGTTTATCAATGCCTTGTCCGGAAGGCTGAGCGAAAAGGCCGAAGGCGGGAGGAAGTGGACCAGGTGATCAGATGGCTGACGGGATATGTCAGTATGGAGATCCTGGACGGCCTGACCTACGGGCAGTTTTTATCGCTGGCTCCTGTGTGGAATCCGAGGGCAGAACTGATTACCGGCTCTGTCTGCGGGGTCAGGGTGGAAGGGATTACCGATCCGAAGACAAAGAGAATGCGCCAGCTGGATAAACTGGTTGATGAGCTGGCGGCCGGAAAACCGATGGAGAAGGTGCTGAGATAATGAAACTGAAAGATATGACCATGATCGCGATCATGGCATCCCTGATTTGCGTAGCCGGCCCGTTAAGCATTGCTGTCGGACCAATCCCGCTTTCCCTGGCAAGCTTCGCGGTATACCTGGCAGGGGCTATTCTCGGAAAGAAGCGCGGTACAATCGCGGTAGCGTTATATCTCCTGATCGGGATTATCGGTGTACCGGTGTTTTCGGGCTTCAGCGGAGGATTCCAGAAGATTGCAGGCGTCACAGGCGGCTACCTGATCGGGTACCTGCCCTGCGCATGGCTTTCAGGCCTCGGTGCTGAGTACACAGACGGTGACAAAAGAACAAAGTGGATATTCCCTGCGCTCATGCTCCTTGGCACAGCAATCCTGTATACAATCGGAACTGCCTGGTTTATGGTCCAGACAGGCAAAGCGCTCGGCGGGGCACTTTCCCTGTGCGTGGTTCCTTTCCTGCCGGGGGATGCAATCAAGATGCTTTGTGTATCATTCATCGTATCTCCCGTTCGGAAAGCAGTCAGGGCTTATATCTGAAGACGCGGGTGTTTTCCGGGCCAGTCTGCTTTGACTGAGGAAAATGAAAAAACAGCGGGTTCCGGGAAAACGGCAGGGACGTACGGAAGCGTCCCTTTTTTTGCTTTCTTTTCCGGCTGTTCCGCAGGCAGCCCGAATTATCTGGCGTGTTCTGAAAACCAGCATGAAAAAGCATTTACTGAATGTTTGATTCATGTTAGGATGTGAAAAACGGGAAGCAAAAAACAGGCGATGGGAGACGAAAAGATGGAAAAAGTTCGTTTAGGCATTATCGGCATAGGCGGTATGGGAACAGAGCATGCAAAAGGCCTGCTGGCGGGAAAGGTGCCGGAAATCCGGCTGACCGCGGTGGCAGATATCCGGCCGGCACGGCTGGAATATGCCCGGGAACACTTTCCGGCGGATGTGCGCTGTTTTCCGGATGGCCGGCAAATGATTGATTCCGGATGCTGCGATGCGGTGCTGATCGCTACGCCGCACTATCTGCACCCGGAATTCGTCATATATGCCCTGCAGCACGGGGTGCATGCCCTGAGCGAAAAACCGGCCGGTGTTTACACCCTGCAGGTACGGGAAATGAATGAAGCAGCAAAGAAGAGCGACAGGGTATTTGCGATCATGTTCAACCAGCGCACCAACTGCGTTTACCGGAAACTGCACGAAATGATCCAAAGCGGAGAGCTGGGCGCCATGAAGCGTATGAACTGGATTATTACAGACTGGTACCGGACGCAGGCTTATTACGATGCGGCTGGATGGAAGGCCACCTGGGACGGGGAAGGCGGCGGTGTGCTGCTGAACCAGTGCCCCCATCAGCTGGACCTGCTGCAGTGGCTGTGCGGTATGCCGAAAAAGGTGCGGGCTTTCTGCCACGAAGCCAAGTGGCATGATATTGAGGTGGAGGACGATGTGACCGCATACATGGAGTTCGAAAACGGTGCAACGGGCGTATTTGTCACAACCACCGGCGATGCGCCGGGCACAAACCGGCTTGAATTGACCTTTGAGATGGGCCGGATTATTTGCGAAGGGGATCAGCTGATTTTTGACCGGCTGGCTGAAAACGAGCGAACCTACTGCAAAACCTGCAAAGAGGGATTCAGGAAGCCTGATACGGAGCGCGTCATCATTGAAACCGACGGGATGAACGAACAGCATACCGGTGTCATGAAAGCTTTTGCAGCCCGGATCCTGCGGGGAGAGCCGCTGGTTGCGGAAGGCATTGAGGGTATCCGGGGACTGACGCTGTCCAACGCCATGTACCTGTCTTCCTGGCTGAATGAAACAGTGGCAATTCCTTTCGATGAAGACTTGTTCCTCCGGGAATTGAATAAACGGCGTGCCGTGTCAAAAAAGAAAGAGGATGCGGGCATTGTCTTCGATACTGCGGGAACTTATTAAGGGAATGGAGATACGGCGGTATGAAAAAGCAATGGAAAATTTCGGGGTTCGCGGATGAAATTGCCAGCGACCTGCAGCTGCAGATCGAAGGCCTGCAGAAACTGGGAATGCATTTTGTGGAGATGCGGGGCGTTGACGGAAAAAACCTGATTTATCATACAGACGGGAAAGTCCGTGAAATCAAAAGGAAAATGGACGATGCCGGGATTGCCCTGTCCGCCTGCGGTACCCCGCTGGGAAAGATCGATATCGGGGACCCTTTCGCACCGCATCTGGAGGAACTGAAACGTGCCGCAGACGTGGCCCATGCCATGGGAACGGAGAATATCCGGATGTTCAGCTTCTATGTTCCTGCGGAAAGCCGGAAGGAATACAGGAACACCGTTTTTGACCGGATGGGGCAGATGGTCCGGTGCGCGGAAGAAAGTGATGTTGTGCTTCTCCACGAAAACGAGAAGGGTATTTACGGAGAAATGGCAGCGGAATGCCTGGAACTGATGGAAACCTTCCATGGAAACCATTTTAAGGCTGTTTTTGATTTTGCGAATTTTGTCCAGGCTGGACAGGATACCCTGGAAGCTTATGAGCTGCTAAAGCCTTATATTGCCTATATCCATATCAAGGACGCGGTTGCCGGATCCGGAAATGTGGTTCCGGCAGGAATGGGCGACGGGCATGTGGCCGAAATCATGCATGATCTCCTGCGTTCGGGTTTTGACGGTTTCCTGTCGATTGAACCGCATCTGGGCCGTTTCACCGGCTTTGAACTGCTGGAGAAGAACGGCATATCCATCCCTGCGGATACTGAGGCGCTGGAGGGCTTCGAAGCCTTTGCCCTGGCGTACCGTTCCCTGCTGCAGGTGCTGGAAGGAATAATGGGTTAAGCCTGAATTAAGGAAGCCACGGAGGACAGGCACTGCGCTGGTCAGCCAGCTGCTGTAAGGAGGGACGGCCATGACATACGAGAAATCCTGCGGCGCGGTGGTTTACAAAATCGCGGGAGGCGTTCGGGAATTCCTCATTGAACACATGGCGCTGGGGCATGTTTCAATCCCCAAAGGCCATGTGGAAAAGGGAGAGACAGAGGAGCAGACAGCAACCAGGGAAATCAAGGAAGAAACGAACCTGGATGTAAAACTGGATACCCGGTTTCGCCATACGGTTTCCTATCAGCCTTGTCCGGGCATCCGCAAGGATGTCGTGTTTTTCGTCGCGGAGGCGGTCTCCGATTCCCTGATCAACCA
>ODAI012168538.1_pt1 | contig 25569 bp, 22 predicted proteins | sample 1539321 | NCBI WGS metagenome assembly ODAI01 (sample SAMN02144231, study PRJEB22623) | gut metagenome | biome: sheep rumen | host: Ovis aries | place: New Zealand
ATAGTGCTGCTGCGCTGACTGTTCACCGTGTACGATGAAGACGCCTTTGATGCGTTCGGGGTCTTGGCATGATGTTATGTAATCGAGCATTTCTTTGTAGTCGCCATGTCCCGAGAAACCTTCAATCTTTTCGATATGCGCTCGCACAGGGTGTGTAATTCCGAAGATGGATATCTCCTTGAGGTCGGGTTGCTGTATGCGCGCTCCCAGGGAACTGGGAGTACAGTAGCCCACGATGAGGATTGTTGTTGACGGGTCTTCGATATGATTAGCCACATGGTGTTTGACTCGTCCGGCTTCGAGCATTCCCGAGGCAGATATTATGATAGCCGGTTCGGAAGAACTATTGAGCCTCTTGCTCTCGCCCGAGCGAGTGATATAGTGCAGGGTGTTGAAGCCGAAGGGGTCGGGGTCGTTGCGCATGATGTCTTGCACAGACTCGTTCATCTCTTCGGTGTAGAGTCGGAAGACTTCTGTGGCATTCACCGATAGTGGGCTATCAACGTAGGTGTTGATTTTTGGTAGCCGTCCCTCATTATAGAGTTCGTTGAGTGAATAGACTATTTCCTGCGTGCGTCCTATGCTGAATGATGGTATTATGAGTTTGCCTCTTCGTTTGACGCAGGTGTCCTCAACGATATTGAGTAGTCGGTTGTTATCTATGGTGCGCTCCTCATGCAGCCTGTCGCCGTATGTTGATTCACAAATCAGGTAGTCGGTTTGCAGGAATGGCTCAGGGGGACATAGTATGCGGTTGTTGGGTCGTCCGATGTCGCCGGTGTAGGTGATACGTGTTTTGTGACCGTCCTCTTTGATGTCGATGCATGTGATGGCGCTGCCGAGCATGTGGCCTGAATTGAAGAATTTGACGCTGATATCGTTGTTGATGTAAAAACGGCGTCCGTAGTCCACGGTGATGAACAGGCTCATGCAGCGCTGTGCGTGTTCGGCGGTGTAGATAGGCACAATGGGTTGTCCGTGTTTACGCTCCATTTTTTTGTTGTACCATTTGGCGTCAAGTTCCTGAATATGTGCCGAATCGAGCAACATCAGCGTGCATAGGTCGCGCGTGGCGGGTGTGCATATCACGGAGCCCCGAAAGCCTTTTTTATACATATAGGGGATGAGTCCCGAATGGTCGATATGGGCATGGGAGAGAATGATATGGTCTATCTCCCGCGGGTTGAAACCTAGGTTGCGGTTCATGGCATCAGTTTCCAGGCCTTTGCCCTGAAACATGCCGCAGTCGAGGAGTATTTTCTTGCCGGATTTGCTGGTTATCAGGTGTTTGCTGCCCGTAACCTCACGGGCGGCACCGCAGAATTGTATGGTCATAACATGTATTAGATTTTGATGGGTTAATTAAGATTTCAAAAGTAACGTTTTTTTGTCAAATACGCAAATTTTACTCTTCTACGGCATTTTGCTTTACGCTGTACATTTTTTCGACGTTGAGGCTTCGCGCGCTGGCGTCGAAAATATCTTTATATAGTCCCCCTTGTTTATAAACCTGTTCCGGAGAGCCGCTTTGCACTACGCGTCCGTGGTCGAGCACGTGAATGATGTCGGCATCGATGATTTGTCCCATATTATGTGAGATGATGATCACCGTGCGTCCTTGTTTTATGGCGTCAATGCTGTTTTTGATTTGTTCCGTTGCCACAGCGTCGAGGCTTGCCGTGGGTTCGTCAAGGAATATGATAGGCGGATTTTTGATGAACATACGCGCTATGGCTATGCGTTGTTGTTGTCCTCCGCTCAGTTGTAGTGCTTGGCTGTTGAAGCCTTGCGGAAGTTGCATGATTTGATCGTAGATATACGCTTGTTTTGCGGCGCGAATCACGTCCTGATGTGTGGCTTGCGGGTTGCCGTAAATGATGTTTTCTTCAATAGTGCCTTGGAAGATATGGTTTTTTTGCAGCACGAGTCCTATGTTGTCGCGCAGGTACTGTGTGTCCCATTGGTCGAGTGCAATGCCGTCAAGGGTTATGTTGCCACTGTCGGGGCTATAGAATTTATCAAGCAGGTTGACGATAGTGCTCTTGCCGGCTCCGCTCAGTCCCACGAGTGCCGTTATTTTGCCTTGAGGTATTTCCAGCGTGATGTCTGTGAGCGCTTTGGTGCCATTGGGGTAGGTGAAGTCAACGTGCGACATAGTCAGCGTGCCGCCTATGTTTGCCGGCTTTATGCCACCTTTGGACTCCGTATCGGCCTCATTATCAATTATGCCGAAGAAACTCTCGGCATATATCAACGCGTCGTTCATGTCGTCATAAATGCGGTGTAGTTGCCGTATTGGGGCGCTGACATTAGCGAAAAGCATAACGTGATACATTATCTTGCCTATGCTCATACCTGGATAGTCTATCAGTACCAGATATGCCGTAAGGATGATAATGAGCACTGTACCTATCTGTTCCACAAAACTTTTCAGACCATCGAATATAAAACCCAGTCGGCGCACTTCAAGTTGCTGGTCGGTGATGTCTTGTTGTAGCAGTACCTGCTTTTGGCGTTCTATGTCCTCGCGGTTGAATGATTTGATGACAGTGATGCTCTGTATGATATTCATGATGCCTTGCGAGAGTTGCTGACGGCTGCCGAAGAGTGTCTTGCGCCAGTTCTTGAGGCGTGTCGCCTGATAACTGTTATCAGGAAATAGAGTGGTACGATAATCAGGGCTACGAGCCCTACGTAAACGTTGGCGGCGAACATGAGTATTAGTGCCAATATCGCGCTTGTGAAGAGTGGCAGGATGTCGATGAAGAAGTTGTTGACGGTGTTGCTCAGGCTCATAATACCGCGGTCGATGCGTGTCTGCAACTTGCCGGGTTCGTTTTCATCGCGAGAGAAGTAAGCCATCTTGAACGCCAGCACCTTGGTGATGACATTCACAGATAGGTCGCGACTAACCATAATACGCATCCGTTCACCGAAATAGCGTTGCGCGAAGGTGATGACGGCGGCTATGACTTCTTTGCCGAGCAGGATGGCGGAAATAATGAGCAGTAATCGTGTGGCGCTATCCCAATCGAATGATGGTGCAGACACCAAACCGTTGATGGTATCTACCGTGCGGTCGAGTACCACGGCGTTAACCTGCGCCATCAAAGAACCAAGAAATGTGAGAGTCAAAGTGCTTATGACAAGAACTTTGTAGGGCATTACGTAGGGGACTATTTTCTTGAGTAGTCCCCAAAGGCTCATTTTGCCCAGAGTTTCGGAATTTTGTGTCATAGGGTGAGTGGTGTGATATTGATGTCGTGGTTGGTGAATAGTGCCGTGAGAAATGTGTATTGCCGTGGCTGTTGTCCGTTGCGCCCCCATAGCAATGTTATGCCGAATAGTTCGCTGAGCGTTTTGCTAACGTCAAAACCGAATGATTCTATGGAATGACGCATCATATCGGGGTGTCGGCAGGGTTCGCCGTTGACGCGTGTGCATTGCTGTTTGGCGCATAGTCGGCATGCCATGCCGAAGGTCATGCTATCGGGGTAACGTTTTTCAAGATCCATCAGCATGGGGTGAGTAATCTTCCATACCGTATCCATTACCGTGTCAATATCAGCAGGTTCGGTGACTTGAGTGGCTATTAGATGTACTATGCTGTAACGCTGTACGATATCCACGCTGAAATCGTATGGCGGACAATGCCATGTCTTTCCGTAGCGAGGACATTGCCGGCAGAGTTTTCTAAAACGTTCTACATCGCGATACCCGGCTATGTAGTCGGCTACGGCGATGGCTCGTATTTGCTGACTGATAGTCACTATCGCATCAGGTGAACTTTATCTGCGAGTGCTATTTTGTATGCTTCTTCATAGTATGCGAAGAAGTTTTTCCATAGTGCGTAGGCACTTATCTTCTGTGCTTTTTTGCGTGCCGCGTCGCGTGTTGTTTTGGGCAGATTGGCATAGTGCACGAGCATGTGTGCTATGTTGTCCACAGTGTCGTTATAACTGCTATCGCTACGGTTGACAACTCCCACACCGTTTGCGGCATCTCGCGAATAGTGCATTGCCCAAAGTCCGAAGCCGGCAAGGGTAGTGGTAATCGTTGGTATGCCAAATGCGGCGCTCTCAAGAGGTGTGTAGCCCCAAGGCTCGTAGTAGCTGGGAAATATGGTGAGGTCGAGACCGGCAATCAGGTCGTAGTATGAGCAGTTGAAGATACCATCATCGCCATGGAGGTATGTTGGAACGAATATAAACTTGACCTTTTGGTAATCAGCGTTGTTGAGTCCGAACCAACGTTGCGCGCCCATGATATTGTCATGTTCATAATCTCGCAATTCATGCGTAGTGAAGCGATTCCATGAGTTGAGTTTTGTGTTGTTGTTAAGTGCTTCTATGAGGTCTTCGCGCGGTCCCCAAATCCATGCCGGCACGAGGATGAATGCCACGATTTCCCGCGTGAGTTCATGACTGTGGTCCAAGGCTTTGCGCAGCGCATGCATGAAAACGTCAAGACCTTTGTTCTTGTATTCATAGCGTCCGCCGGTACCAACGAAGATAGTGTTGTCCTTGATGTCATATCCGAGCACTTTTTCTGCGACTTTTTTGAGCAGTGTTCTGGCTTTGCGCCTTGCGGTGGTCATCTGTTGCCCTTGTGGTACGAAGTCTTTCTCGAAACCATTGGGTGTTACCACATCCGCCGCTTTACCGAGTAGTTGGCGACACTCGATATTTGTTATGTCGCTCACCGTTGTGAAACAGTCGGCATGGTGAGCCGCTTGTTTTTCGGTTGAGTGCTTGGATACCATATTTAGTTCACGCGCCATCTGGTCTCCGTCATAGCCTGACATGTAGTCGTAAAGGGGCTTCTGGTTGCCGGCTATGGAGCGCCCGATGCTCGTGGCATGGGTGGTGAACAGGGTGCCCACCTGCGGCAGGTGTTCTTTGACGTAGAAGAGTCCGAAACTCGTCATCCATTCGTTGAAATGCGCGCAAACAGGTTTGTCGTAGAGTCCCAGATAGTTATAGAGACTTTCCATAGCCACTCCCGTGGCGTATCCGAACATGCTGCTCTCGTCGTAATCGCCATAGGCGGCTATGCTGTCCACTCCGAACTTATCCCAAAAATGCCCGTAAATCTCGTTCTTGCGGTCGAAATACTGTCCGAATTTTATCAGTATGGCTATCGGTTTACCGGGTACATTCCAGTGTCCGACACGCGCCTCAATACCCCTCTGGTGTGCTTCTTCGCGCCACTTGCGCAGTAGTGAGCGCGACTCGGTGAAGTAAGGACTGGGCTTGTCGGCAGACCAGAGGTCGGGACCAAAAAAATAGACATTGTTTTCGCCATATTGCCGCACCATAGAAGCAGCGCGGGTGGAAAGCACGGCATATATGCCACCGACACGGTTGCACACTTCCCAACTTGTTTCAAAGAGGTATTCGGGCTGTTGAGTCATACTATTTCTGTTACAAAAAAACACGCAAATTTAGCACATTTTTCCCAAATGGCAAAATGCGTTATTATCAGCGCTGATATTTTGTCGTTTCAACAAAAAATGATATCTTTGCAAGATAATATGAGAAATACCGTGCGACAATATCATAAACTGCTTTTCCTGCTGCTCGTGCCGGTGCTGTTGGGTTCGTGTCTGACGGCTAAGCACGTGAACTATTTCCAACCTCCAGGTCATGGCATAGCATCGTATGCCGATACGTTGGACTTTGAGGATTATGCCATACGCACCGGTGATAAACTTTACATACGAGTGTACACGACTAATGAGGAAACATATAAAGTTCTCAATGGTTTCAATGGTGGTAGCGCTAGTTATTATTATTTAATGAACAATACCGGCTCAAGTTATGGCAATCAGGATTTATATACCTACCGTGTTGACACTGCCGGTTGTATTCGCTATCCGATGATAGATACCGTCAAGGTAGTCGGACTGACAACTCGCGAGGCAAAACATGCGCTTGAGGAACGTCTCCGTTCGGTGATAAATCCGGTGTCGGTGGTGGTGATTATATCGCAGCGGCAGTTTAGCGTGATAGGCGGTGCCGGTACGGGGCGCTTCTTCATGCAAAAGGAGAAGGTGACAATTTATGAGGCATTGGCCATGGCAGGTAATGCGCAGGAGTATGCCGACAGATCCAAGGTCAGGATCATAAGAACATTGCCTAACGGGCAGACAATAGTCAAGAAGTTTGACTTGCGCTCCGCGGATATCATAAACTCTGAATTCTACTACATTCAGCCCGATGACATCATATACATTCAGATGCTCAACGAGCAGGTGTTTGCCATGAACAGTTTCGCGGCTGTACTATCGACAATAGCGTCAACGATAGGTTTCGGAGTGTTCATATATTCCTTTGTTAATAACTATCTTGTTCAGCCCTTCAAGAAATGAAAAGCGTAGTGAAAATATATTTGATAGTGCTCATTGCCATTGTGGGGCTCAGTTCCTGCTATAACTACCGTCAGGTTGGTTTTCTGCAGGAGCGCAAAGGTCTGCCGGTGTATGACAGCGTGCCCTTTGAGGAATACCGCATCCGCATCAACGACCACGTCATCTTCCGCATCATATCCCTCGAGGAGGAGTTGCCTAAGATGCTCTCCGAGAACCAAGGCAACAGCGCCCAGAACACGATGTACTACCGCGTATATCCTGACGGAACTATTGACATACCTTTCGTTGAGCCCGTCAAGATAGCCGGAATGACAGTGGCTCAGGCCGAGATAGCCCTTCGGGATGCTTTAAGACAGGTAATACGCGATGCCGATGTCAAACTCGCACTATACAATAGGTCTTTCACCGTAATTGGCGAGATGAACTCCGGCGTGTATAGTATAGACCGTGACCGCCTTACGATTTATGAGGCTCTGGCATTATCCGGCGACTTGAGGAATCCGGGTGATAGAGCCCATGTGAGAATAATACGTCAACCCGACCTCAACGAAAAACCTGAAGTACTTGAGTTTGACATCCGACCTAACACGCTGATAGACTCCAAATATTACTACATATATCCCAACGACTTGATATATGTGCAACGTTCGCGCGCCAGTTTCTTCAAATTCGGCAACTATGCCGGCTTCATAGGACTGATAACATCATCGCTATCGCTGCTGATATCAGTGTTGAGTTATGCCCAGATAAAGAAATAGTATAACCTGAAAAAATAGTATATATTATATATGGCAACAGACACTAACGTGCAAAATCAGGACTTCACAAACCAAGATGATCGCATTCAGTTCGATGTGATGGAGTGGGTGTTTAAGTTCTTGAGCGTATGGTATCTTTATGTGATATGCCTTGCCATAGCTTTCGGCATATCCATCTACAGCAACCGTAAATGGGTGCCCACGTATCGCACCGCAGGAACGCTGATTATCAATGAATACGGCAGTCAAGCATCTAATGCCTTGATGCAGGGCTTCGGAGTGGATGTTGGATACCGCAACGTCAACAACCAAGTCATAATGATGGGGTCGTACGATTTGATGTGTCGAGTGGTGGATAGCCTGCCTTTCATGCGCACCGACTACATATCGCGCGGACGTTTCAAAGATACTTATCTCTATCGCTATACTCCCGTGGTGTTTGAGCCTAGCGAGATAAGGCCTGAGGGTTATGAACACCTCTATAAACTCGACATAGGCACTAACGGGCAACTCACGGTAAGCATTGCCGATGAGGACACCAAAAATCCCATGACATTCAATACCATCTATGGGCAGACATTTGACTGCGGACTTTTCTCAGGACTTTTCATGCCTACCGAGTACATGACAGAAAAGACTACGATATATTTTCGTTTTCGCAGCCAAGAGAGCTTAGTGGCAGATTTCAGTTCGCGGTTGACGCTGAATTTCGTAGCGGAAGGCTCTTCGGTTCTCACAATACAACTCGTTAGCGAAACACCCGAGCGAGACAAGGAATTCATCGACAAACTTTGTGACATATATTTGCTGCAGAGCCTTGAGAGAAAAAATAAGGTCGCCGAGTCAACAATACAGTTCATTGACCAGCAACTTGATACAATCCGTAAGTCGCTCGCCTCGTCAGAGAGCGCCATGACCGATTTCCGCAAACGCAACGAAATAGTTGACATACAAAGCTATTCCTCAGAACTGCTCGGTAAGGTCAATGCCTACGACCAAGAACGTCTGGCAATGCGCCTTAAAGAGACTTATTTCGAATACCTTACCAACTACCTCAACACCACAATGGAACAGGGTACGGTGATAGCTCCGAGCACCATGGGACTTGATGCGCAAGCCTTAGGTACACTTGTCACGCAACTCAATGACCTGCAGATCAAACGCGCCGAACTTTCGGAAAAAAATATCTACTATGACAAGTACACCACTGATATGCAGAATATCAAGGTCGCGATACTTGAGGTGTTGAGCAGTATGCGCGCCAGTATGGATATTGAGAAGAAAGATCTTGAATTACGTTTCAGCGAAGTTCGTGCCGGCATCAATGCTCTGCCTGAAAAAGAGTTGGAAATGGTGGCACTGGAACGTAACTACCGCATCGATGATAACTACTACACCTTCTTCCTGCAAAAGCGTGCCGAGTCGGAGATACAAAAGGCTTCTAATACACCTGACAATGACCGCCTTGACAAAGCACGTATCCTTGAATGTACCAATGCCGGTGCCAAAAATGCCAATAGAACAAAATATCTGCTTTTAGGACTTATCATACCCTTCTTGTTTGTTATACTTCGTGAGCTGCTTAACAACAAAGTTCGCACGACCCGTGAGGCAGAAGCCCTGTCGCATTATAAATTGCTTGCTCAGGTGCGTCACACCCGTGGCTCTAATCCAACAGAGGTTGTTGACCATCCGCGAAGCAGTTATGCCGAACAGTTGCGTGCATTACGAACACGTATAGAATTTGTGGTAAGGCGCAAGACAGGTATCATGGTGCTCACCACATCCGCGCAGTCAGGCGATGGTAAGACATACCTTTCAACAAACCTTGCGGCGCTATATGCCATGTCTGGAAAGAAGACACTACTCATGGATATGGATATACGTAAACCTAATATCCATGAGAAATTGGGAACATCAATAGAAAAAGGTCTGACTAACTACCTTATAGGCGAAATAAGTAAGCAAGAGATGATACAACACGATCCTTCATACGAGTTCGATATTATCTACGCCGGCTCCATACCGCCAAACCCGGGTGAACTAATCCGTAGCGACCAAGTCGTGGAACTGCTCGAGGAACTGCGCAGTGAGTATGATTATATCGTTATAGACTCCAGTCCTATAGGTCTTGTAACTGATGCCTATGCTCTTATAGAAAGATCCGATATCACGCTCTTCGTGGTGCGCTACAATAAGACGCAGCGTAACTTCTGCCGTGAGGTGCTCGCCCAGATGGAAGAGGATGGAAAGCAAAACATCTACATCGTGTTCTCCGATTTGCCTCATGAACGTTCAGGACGTTATAATTATAACAGCAAGAGTTACCATTATGGTTACGGCTATGGTTATGGCTATGGAGGCTATGGCTACGGTTATGGTTACGGTTATGGCTCGCGCAAAAATGGCACTAATCACTACTATACTGACGAAGACGAGTAGGATGCATTTACTATTTGACAATTTACTATTTAGTTATTTCTAGCCAATCCTAGCAATCCTAGCCAATCCTAGCAATCCTAGCGAACCTAGCAATCCTAGCGAATCTGGCAAATTCTAGTAAACAAGCAGTCAATAATGAAAACAGCACTTATAACAGGTGTAACAGGTCAGGACGGTTCCTATCTCTCGGAGCTGCTTCTTGAGAAAGGTTATGAAGTTCACGGACTTATACGACGTTCGTCGGTGGATTTCCGCCAGCGTATCGCACATCTTGAAGGTCGCGAACATTTTCACCTCCACTATGGTGATATGACCGATAGTATGGGTTTGATACAAGTCATTGGCAAGGTTCGCCCCGATGAGATTTATAACCTTGCAGCCCAGAGTCATGTACAGGTAAGTTTCGATGCTCCGGAATATACCGCCAATGCCGATGCCACGGGAGTGTTACGAATTCTTGAGGCGGTGCGTATGGCAGGGCTTGCCGACACATGTCGTATCTATCAGGCATCAACGTCAGAACTCTACGGTAAGGTTGAGGAGGTCCCGCAAAACGAAAATACTCCTTTCCACCCCTATAGTCCCTATGCCGTGGCTAAACTTTATGGTTTCTGGATTGTGAAAGAATATCGTGAGGCGTATAATATGTACTGCTGCTCAGGTATTCTCTTTAACCACGAAAGCGAGCGCCGTGGCGAAACTTTTGTGACTCGCAAGATCACTCTTGCCGCGGCACGCATCTCCCAAGGTAAGCAGGAGAAACTTTATCTTGGCAATTTGAGTAGTCTGCGAGATTGGGGATATGCCAAGGACTATGTGGAATGTATGTGGTTGATACTACAGCAGCCCAAGCCAGAAGACTTTGTGATAGCCACCGGAGAACAGCATTCTGTGCGTGAATTCTGCTTGTTGGCATTCCGTGAAGCGGGTATAGAACTCGAATTCCGAGGCGAAGGTATCAATGAAAAAGGCATAGACAAGAAGACGGGCAAGGTGCTTGTGGAGGTTAGTGAGGATTTTTATCGTCCCACCGATGTTGTCAACCTCTGGGGGGATCCCACTAAAGCCAAAGCCGTGCTCGGATGGAATCCGCAGAAGACATCGTTCGAACAGCTCGTCAAGCTCATGGTCAAGCACGACATGGAGCAGGTGGCGATAGAGGGCGCGGCGGACCACATACGCACCAACCTCGCCGAATATCTTGAAAAAGGAATAGTGAAATAGTTAACAGTATGATTTCCAAGTCAGCAAAAATATACGTTGCCGGACATCGCGGATTAGTGGGGTCGGCAATTTATAATAATCTTCTCCAACGCGGTTATACGAATCTCGTAGGTCGCAGTCATAGTGAGTTAGACCTGTGTGACCAACAGGCGGTGCGTAAGTTTTTTGATGATGAAAAACCCGAATATGTAGTCTTGGCGGCAGCCCATGTGGGTGGCATTATGGCTAACTCAATATATCGTGCCGATTTTATATATATCAATCTCCAAATACAGCAAAATGTTATCGGTGAGAGCTTTCGGCATGGTGTTAAGAAACTTCTCTTCCTTGGCTCTACGTGCATATATCCCAAAGGCGCACCACAACCCATGCGGGAAGATGCGCTACTCACTTCGGAACTCGAATATACCAATGAGCCTTATGCCATAGCAAAAATCGCGGGCATGAAGATGTGCGAGAGTTTCAACCTCCAGTACGGCACCAATTACATAGCCGTGATGCCTACTAATCTCTATGGTCCGAATGATAATTTTCACCTTGAAAATTCCCATGTTATGCCCGCAATGATGCGTAAGATATACCTTTCGCAGCAACTCATGGAAGACTCTTGGGACGTTATAAGGCACGACCTTGACCGCCGTCCGGTGGAGGGTATTGACGGCAATGCCGATAATGGTACCATAGCCGCTGTGCTTGCCAAATATGGCATCTTCGCTGACCATGTGACATTGTGGGGAACAGGCACTCCGCGTCGCGAATTCCTCTGGAGCGAGGATATGGCGGACGCCTCGGTACACATACTGGAAAATGTCGATTTTGCGGATATCATAGGCGAGAAAAACTACAGCAGGGCATTGCAGGATGGCTATTCGACGCAAGCTATTGACCGCAATAAGCAACAAGGACGAGGCGGTGCCATACCGGCGCTGGGAGAAATACGCAACTGCCATATAAATATTGGTACGGGAGTTGACATCACGTTGCGGGAATTAGCGCAAAAAATTGTTGATACTCTGCAATATAAAGGTAGAGTGGAATTTGATGCCGCAAAACCTGACGGTGTGATGATAAAACTGACCGAAGTGAGCAAATTACATGCATTGGGTTGGAAACATAAAGTGGATATTGATCAGGGAGTGAGAAAACTCTACGATTGGTATAAAAATCATTAAAATAAGTAAATACAATAATTGTGGAAGACTTTTCTGTTGAAATACGACCTAAAAATGGTCTGCTTGACATTGATTTCAAAGAACTATGGCGCTACCGTGATTTGTGGTGGCTATTCGTAAAGCGCAATATAGTAACAGTTTATAAACAGACTGTGTTAGGACCGCTATGGTATGTCATTCAGCCGTTGATAACCACGGTGATGTACATGATTGTGTTTGGCGGCATAGCGCAAATCAGTACTGACGGTTTGCCGCAGCCGTTGTTCTACCTTGCCGGTATCACAATCTGGCAGTATTTTTCGTCGTGCCTGACAAGTACATCAAACACTTTCCTTGCCAATGCCGGTCTGTTTGGCAAAGTCTATTTCCCGAGACTGATTTCACCGCTGGTTGATGTGACCTCAAACCTTGTGCGTTTCGGCATACAGTTGGGGCTGTTCTTTGTGGTGTACCTGTATTACGTTATCTTCACCGATGTAAATGTACACCCCAATATCTATGGACTGCTATTCCCCGTGTTGATTATTCTACTTGCCGGTTTGGCATTAGGCTTTGGATTGGTATTCAGCTCCTTGACGACAAAATATCGTGATTTGCAGTTTTTGCTGTCTTTCTTCGTGAGCCTGTGGATGTATGCCACACCCGTTATCTATCCCTTGAGTACAATCACCAATCCCAAGTTGCGGCTGATTATGTCTCTGAACCCTTTAACGGGTATCACTGAGGCGTTTAAGTATGGTATGTTGGGCGTTGGTCAATTTAGTTGGTCAATGTTGGGCTATAGTGCCGCATTTATGGTGGTACTGGTGTTTCTCGGGATTGTGATATTCAATCGTGTGCAACGCAGCTTCATGGATACTGTATAGTAACCCTTTATAACTCCGATTACTGTGAAACGTTTCCTGTTAATTACTGTTTTGGCTTTGTGCTATAGTTTGACAACTTTGGCTCAGGACGAAACCCGTATAGTGCGCGTGATCCTTAATACGGGTACGGTTCTTGACGGTACAATCAAGTTCGAGAACGATGATGTTCTGCTTTTGGTCACCGATAGGGGCGAGCGTTTTCAGTTGCAAAAGTCGGAGATAAAATCTATTGGCGAACCTGTTCAAGAAGTTTCCGAAGTTCGCGAGCAGTCATCATCAACACCTTTTGGCGTTATGCTGACTATTGGTGGTGGAGGTGCATGGACATCGCATGATTCTCGGGCTAACGTTAATGTTGATTTGATTATGGGTCATAGGCTATTGCTATCAGGCGCTATGTTCCTTGGAGCAGGGATAGGTTATTCCGGCGGACTGAAAAAAAATGACAACTGGAATACACTGCCTGTCTATCTGCATATGCGTTATAACTTTTTGCCTACAAAAAAGAATGCTCCGGTGATGAGTATATCAGCCGGATATGCCATATCGCTCACCAAAGATGTTAAAGGTGGCGCCTTAGGTGATGTGTCGCTGATGTATCGTCATGTTGTCGGTACTCGCAGTGCGATAGCAGTAGGAGTATATTTCCGTGCTCATGGCTATAGGGCACAGCAAACGACCAATATTGATGGTGAAAACTATACCGGTAAACAAAATGGTGCGCTATGCGCCTTGGGAGGCAGAATAGCGATAGAGATGTAGCATTATTAATCCACTGCATTATGCAAGCTATGATTTTCGCCGCGGGACTTGGTACCCGACTACGACCGCTAACAAGCAATAAACCTAAAGCTCTGGTAGAGATAGGTGGCATGACGTTGTTGCAGAGGCTGATTGAAAAACTCAAGAGGCAAGGATTTAACAATATTGTTGTTAATATTCATCATTTTGGCGAACAAATCATAGAATTCCTACACCATAACGATAATTTTGGTGTCGCAGTCCAAGTTAGTGACGAACGAGGGCAGTTGCTTGATACAGGTGGCGGTTTGCTATATGCCGAGCGCCTATTTAATGCCGATGAGCCGGTGTTGATACATAATGTCGATATAGTTAGCAATCTTGATTTTGGCTTGTTGTATCGTACTCATCTTCAGTCTGATGCTATGGCAACCTTGGTCGTTAGTAAACGCGAAACGAGCCGTTATCTGCTTTTCGATGATTGTGATAGCCTATGCGGTTGGGAAAATATCAAGACCGGCGAGACCTTGCCGCAAGGCATAACAGATAAGCACCATTATGAGCGTCTCGCATTTGCCGGTATTCATGTTGTGTCGCCAAGTGTTTTTGAGCTGATGCACAGCCGTGGACTGACGGGGGCGTTTCCCATTGTGCCGTTTTATGTCGCCGCGGCTGCCGAAAATAGCATAAAAGCTTATAAACCTGCTGATTTTAGGATGATGGATGTTGGCAAGATATCGCAAATGCCCGAGGCTGAAATATTTGTCAGAAGCATATAATTTATCAGAAGCATATAAAAAAGAACGGTTGTCGAACTATCCGGCAACCGCTCTTTTTTTAGTATTGTCAATATCTGTCGATTTTATTGTTTGTCGTTGGGTTTAAGCCATTTGTCGAGCCATGCGAAGAATGTTCTCTGCCATAGAACTCCGTTTTGTGGTTTCGATACCCAGTGATTTTCGTCGGGGAAGTAGAGCATTTCTGCCGGTACTCCGCGCAGTACCGCGGCATTGAATGCCGCCATGCCTTGAGAGTCAACAATGCGGTAGTCCTGCTTGCCGTGGATGACGAGTATGGGGGTGTCCCATTCGCCGACGAATTTGTGTGGCGAGTTGGCATAACTGTTTTGAGCTATGGCATTATCCTTGTCCCAGAATGCGCCTCCGAGGTCCCAGTTGACGAACCACATCTCTTCGGTTTCCACATATTGCTGCTCAAGGTTAAAGATTCCGTCATGAGCTATGAAGGCTTTGAAGCGCTTGTTGTGATGTCCGGCAATCCAATATACCGAGAATCCTCCGTAGGAAGCGCCTACGCAACCCAGTCTGTCGGCGTCAACGTATGGTTCGGTGGCAAGACTATCGATAGCTGTGAAGTAGTCGCGCATATTCTGCCCGCCATAGTCTTTGGATATCTGTTCGAGCCATTGTTGACCATAGCCATAAAGACCATGTCTATTGGGAGCTATGATGATATAGTCGTTGGCAGCCATAATTTGGAAGTTCCAACGTGTGCTCCAGAACTGGCTTACGGGACTTTGAGGTCCACCTTGGCAGTAGAGGAGTGCCGGATATTTTTTGTTAGGGTCAAAATCGGGTGGGAAGATAACCCAGCATTGCATCTGTTCGCCGTTAGTGGTTGTCAGCCAACGCTCTTCAACCTTACCCAGATGCAGTTGGTCAAGGATATGCTTGTTTTCAAAAGTAATTTGGCGTTGCTCACCGTTATTGATGTTTATTACGTAGAGGTCGTTGGGCGCTGACATACTATGGCGCAGTCCTACGAGATGTGTGTCTCCTATCTGGTCTATCCATGCGTAGTCGTGGACTCCTTCGGTGATTTTGCGTATCTTAGGGTTAGCGATATTGGTGAGTTCATAGGCTTGGCATGTGCCGTGTTGCGTCGATGTAAAGTATAGCCCGTCGCTGCTGTTGTTCCATACCATGTGTTCAACGCTTTGGTCGAAATCGGCGAATAAGTCATGTTTTTCCTTGCTCACGAGGTTCATGACATATAGTCTGTTTTTATCGGATTCATAGCCGTCACGCTCCATAGATTGCCATGCTATATATTTGCCGTCGGGCGAGAATAATGGGTTGATGTCGTAGCCTTCATTAGGGTCGTCGGGGTTCAGTTTACACAGGTTGGTGGTGGCTCCACTTTCTATGTCGTAGAGGTATATGTCTGAGTCGGTTGATAGCGAATACTCTTTGCCGGTCTTTTTACGGCAAGTATATGCTATCTTTTTGCTGTCAGGTGCGAATGCGAGTTGTTCAATACCTCCCCAAGGTCGCATGGGGCTTTCGAATAGAGTACCTTCAAGCAGGTCTTGCGCGGTGCCTATTTTTGTGCCGTCATAACTGGCAAGAAAGGGGTGAGGTATGCGGTCAACCCATTCATCCCAATGGCGGTACATGAGGTCGGTAATAATGCGTCCCTCCGACTTGTCGAGATCGGGGTAGATATCTTTGGTAGTAGGACCGTTTTGCACTGTGGAGATAAATAATAGATATTTACCATCTGGTGAGAACATGAAGTCCTCAATGCCGTCCGCCACGTCGGTTATTTGGCGCTTATTACCTTTGTCAATATCCATTACGTACACTTGAGGTGTGCCGCTCTCGCTGCTGATGAATGCTATGCTTTTGCCGTCGGGCAGCCATGACGCTGCCTGTTCCGAGGCATTGGTGGTTGTTAGACGGCGATTGTCGGTGCCATCGATGTTGATAATGAATAACTCGCGGTTACTCTTGTTAGCCTTGACGTTGGCATAGCTCACGCCATATAAGATTTTGCTCTTGTCGGGCGATAATGAGGCACCGTTCATATTGCCGAGGGCCCACAGCACTTCGGCACTCATGCGATGGTCAGCGACAGTGATGTCGTTGCGGTCGGCAACGAGGGTTTCTTGCTCCTTCATGTTACATGCTGTTAAAGCGATAAATAATAGCGGTAGAATGATTTTGCGCATATTGATATTAAGTTATTGAGAATTCTGTCAATGTCTTTACCATTACAATGTGCGGAGTTTTTTGATTTGTTCACTCCGTCAACCATTCAATGAATTTTTGCACGTCGGTGGTGAAAGCCATAGGCTTAGATGTCGGATTTCCCTTGGGGTCTTGTATGACGTAGAAAGGCTGTGCATTGGCTCCGAAGCGGTGTCGTTGCAGATAGCTCCATTTATCGCCTTGTGTTTCCAGAGTCAGCTCCTTGCCGTTGTCCATTACCGTCATAGGTTCTGCAAGAGCTTGACGGTCATCGACCATAAGGGTGACTAAGACAAAGTTGTCGTTGATGATTTCCTTGACTTGTGCGTTATTAAGCACTTTACTTTCCATCTCCCGGCAGTTGACGCATCCGTATCCCGAGAAGTCTATGAGTAACTTTTTCCCCTGCTGTGCGGCCTGCTGTGCGGCGATGTCATAATCGTTGTAGTGTTGCGCCGTAGTCTTTCCGGGTGCGAAGTCCTGTTCTGTCATAGGTGGTGCGAATGCGCTCACGGCATTTACCGGTGCCCCCCAGAGCCCTGGTATAAGGTATATGGCAAAAGCGATGGATAGCAAACCGAGCATGAGACCTGTGGTGCCGGGACGCTCGCCACCATCGCCGTCGCTCTTGAGGCGGATAACGCGTAGTAGGTAAAGTCCCATGAGCAAGAATATGGCAAACCACAGACTTAGGAACATGGGGCGTGAGAGCAGTCCCCAACCATACGCTAAGTCGGCCACGGAGAAGAATTTCAGGGCAAAAGCCAATTCAAGGAAACCTAAGCAAACCTTGAGCTGTTGCATCCATTGCCCCGACTTGGGTAGCGAACCGGCTATGTTAGGAAATAATGCGCAGAGGCTAAAAGGTAAGGATAGTGCCAGCGAGAAACCTAACATTCCCATGGCGGGAGCCAATAGTCCACCATCAGTGGCAGCCTCAACGAGCAGAGTACCGATGATGGGACCCGTACAGCTGAACGACACAAGAACCAACGTGAATGCCATGAATAGGATTGAGACAAAACCTGCGGCATTATTGGCACGGCTGTCAATGCTATTGACCCATGATGATGGCAACACAAGTTCAAAGGCACCGAAAAACGACAAGGCAAACACGATCAGCAAGGCAAAAAATAGCAGGTTGAAGAAAGCGTTGGTGGCGAGATTATTAAGCGCAGAGGCTCCGAATAGCAACGTAATCAGCAGACCAAGAACGACATATATAATCACTATTGACAACCCGTAGAGCAGGGCGTCGCGACGACCATTCGATTCGCGATTCTTATGCAGGAAGAAACTTATCGTCATCGGTATCATAGGCCATACGCATGGGGTGAGCAATGCCAATAAACCTCCGGCAAAACCCATCAGCAGTATCCACCAGATGCTTAATCCGCGCACTGGAATATCGTCAGTGGCGGGCAGAGTAACCGGGCTCCACAAATCTTCCTCAGCAGTGTCTGATGCACCCAAATCAAGCAGTTGCAAACCTTCAACAACAGGGGGCTCATCACTATCAGTAACACTGCCCGATATCACGTTATGACTAAAGTCGTAGCGGTTATTGCTCAAGCAACTGTTGTCATCGTTGCAAACATTGTACGTGATATGACCGCAGAACGCTGCCGGTTCGCCTGTTTTCTTGAGGCGCTGCTCAATGGTCATCGAATGTTCGTAATATGTCAAATCCATGGCGAAATTATCGTCATAGATGGTAATCGCTTTGCCTAAAACTCTGGGCATTCCGTCAATACTTACTCCCGACAATTTGTCATAAACGATTTTTGTTGCCGAAGGTCCATTTTCTGGCGTGTTGATGTCATACAGATGCCATCCTTGGTCTATAGTGGCGGTCATGCGGACGATATATTCGGAGTCTGTGGAGTCGGTTTGGCATGACCAATGCACGGGGTTATATATCTGACATTGTGCCACCAGCCATAATGTGGCGGTAAGTAATAATATAGCAACTCGTTTCATATAATACTATCGAAATTATTATGTTGCGAAGTTACGCATTTTTATGCGGATATGCAAATAAAACCGAAAACGGAGCACTGCGCTGTGCAATGCTCCGTTTTTGTCTGCAAGGTCGTCGATTATTTCATGCGGCGTTCCTGAATACGTGCTTTCTTACCTGTGAGGTTGCGCAGATAGTAGAGTTTGGCACGGCGAACTTTACCGTATTTGTTAACAACGATGCTGTCAATGAAAGGCGAGAAGAGCGGGAAGATACGTTCAACACCAACGTTGTTGGATATTTTGCGTACCGTGAAACGTTTTTGTACTCCGGCTCCTGAAATGCGGATTACGTCACCGCGGAACTCCTGAATACGCTCTTTGTTGCCTTCTTTAATGCGGTAAGCCACTGTTACCGTGTCACCGCTGCGGAATGCGGGAATTTCTTTTTCGGGCACCTTAAATGCCTCTTCCGCAACTTTAATCAAATCCATGATGGGTTAATTATTAAAGGGTTAATGGACTTGCATACGCGCCTTTCGTAAGGTGATGCCAGCGGCAAGCCCGAAATGGACTGCAAAGTTACAAATAATTTTCCATTCTCACAAATGGTTTTCTTGTGTCATAGATAAATTGTCGTATCTGCTTTCTGTGTCAAACTCATGACTTGTGAAGCGGTATCTCTCATACTTCAGCATGCATACCGGCTCTCCGTATGGGCGGAATGTCAGGAATTGTATGGGTTAGACATTGTAGTACATGACATGCACATAGTTGCTTTATTCCGTGACAGCTATTGCTGTTATGGTGTTGTCGTGATTGGCGATGTGCTGTGGTTCACCGATTTGAACGCGTGTTGGCATGCCGAGTGGCAACCGCTCGATGTCTTTGCCTGTGATGTAGTAGAGCATGCCTTCGGAGCGGTCAAGATAGGGTAGAGTTCCGTCGGCAATTACTATTTCAGCAAGCGTATTACCTTTGAAATCCACTATTTGCATCTGTTCTCCGTTGGCGACAATGATGATTGAGCGCATGGCGTCAATGATCGTACCTTTGCCTGACAGCGTTGATAGTTGTGTGTTGGTTGCCGTATATATTCCCGATGCTGTGGCATAGGCTGGTTGGTTAAAATATGTTGTGACAGCAATGATGTCTTCCGACGTGCTATGCAGTGCGCCCATTGAAGAATAAATTCCGCGTGCTGTGGCCCATAGTAGTAAGCCTTCGTTTGCGGTGATGGAGAGCGCGTTAGTGATGTCTGTGGCTGCTATGATACCGTTATCAATCTTAATCACGTTGCCACTGGTTAGCAGCACGTACAGCATATTTTCGGCATAACACATTTGCACGGCGTCATCAGTTAGTACATCGTCGAGTTCGTAAGGCATTGATGTTACGTTATCGACTATAGGCTCGCGCATTAATTTTCTGTTAATATCGCTGTAGTATAGAGCTTTACCGTCGTGCTCCAATACTATGACGTCTTTGGTGACAGTAAGTGGTTTCTGTCCGCTGACAGTGACTGTAAGCGTTATGGTTTCTTTGTTGCTGCTATTGAGGAAATATACGGTAGGTTGCGCTTCTGTTGATGTGTTGCCTTCAGTTCCGACGACGGAGGCATTGTCGGAGAACTGCCAGAGGTAGTTCACGGTCAGGTTGTTGGGGTTGAATACTAAAGCTTTGAAAGTCACCGATGTCATCTGTTCCAGTGTGTCTGCTATGTCAATGACGGGCATAGTGTCTGCAATAATAATGGTCTGTGAGGCCATGTAGCGCGCTTCGGCATCGGCTTGTACGCTTACCACGTACTCTCCGGGGGCGGTGAAAATATGTGATGGGCTACGGTATGACGATGCGGTATTGTCGCCGAACATCCACAGCCAACTCTCTCCACCTGTTGACGTGTTGACAAAACTTACCGTTTCGCCGGCACGGGGGTGCTCGGGGCTATAGGTAAAAGCAACGGTGATATCTTTCTTGCAGCCCATCAGAATCAGGCTCATCAATAGTAGTATATAGGTGCTGAACTTAGCTCTCATAGATGAAAAATCAATATTTAACTGCAAAATTACGTTATTTTCAGCAAATAGTCAAATGTGAGGCTTACTTTTTTTAATACTCAGTTGCTTTCATGTGGAAAAAAATCAGTAATTTTGCAATTAGAATTATCAACAAAAAAAATAAATATCACTATGAATTTTTCTGATTTCAATTTTGCCGGCCACAAGGCCATAGTACGTGTTGATTTTAACGTACCCCTTGATGAGAATGGTGTAATCACTGATGACACCCGTATTCGCGGTGCTCTTCCCACGCTGAAGAAAATCCTCGACGATGGTGGTGCTTTGATTATCATGAGTCACATGGGTAAGCCCAAGGGCAAGGTTAATATGAAGATGTCGTTGGGTCAGATAGTACCCGCTGTTAGCAGAGCTCTCGGTGTTGACGTTAAGTTTGCCCCTGACTGCGCTAAGGCTCAAGAAGCTGCCGCAGGCCTTAAGGGTGGTGAGGCGCTTCTGCTTGAGAACCTTCGTTTCTATCCTGAAGAGGAAGGAAAACCCGTAGGCATAGAAAAAGACGATCCGGCTTATGATGATGCCAAGAAGGAAATGAAAGCCCGCCAGAAAGATTTTGCCAAAACTCTCGCATCTTATGCTGACTGCTATGTAATGGACGCTTTCGGAACTGCCCACCGCCGTCATGCATCAACAGCCGTTATTGCCGATTATTTCGATGCCGACCACAAAATGCTCGGTCTGCTTATGGAGAAAGAAGTCAACGCTGTTGACAATGTATTGAGCAATATCCGTCGTCCGTTCACGGCTATCATGGGTGGCTCGAAGGTTTCGACCAAGATAGGTATCATCATGAATCTCATGGATAAGGTTGACAATCTTATTTTGTGTGGTGGCATGACATATACTTTTGCCAAAGCTCAAGGAGGTCATATCGGCAACTCACTCTGCGAAGACGATAAACTTGAGTTGGCTCTCGATATTATTCGTCAGGCCAAAGAGAAGGGTGTAAATCTCGTTCTCGGCACCGATTGCGTGGCAGCTGATAAGTTCGATAACAACGCTAATACTCAGGTCGTTCCCGCCAATGCTATTCCCGAAGGTTGGGAAGGTCTTGATGCCGGTCCTGAAACTCGCAAAGCATTCGCGGCAGCAATCGAGGGAGCAAAAACAATACTATGGAATGGTCCCGCGGGAGTATTCGAATTCGATAATTTCACCGGTGGCTCGCGAGCTATAGCCGAAGCCATCGCCAAAGCTACCGCCAATGGCGCTTTCTCGCTGATAGGCGGAGGTGATTCGGTGGCTTGCATTAACAAGTTCGGCATGGCAGACCAAGTGTCGTACATCAGCACCGGTGGCGGAGCACTGCTCGAAGCCATAGAAGGCAAACAACTGCCTGGCGTGGTGGCCATTAAGGGCTAAAAACATGAATCCTATGGAAGACAATAGCGAACAAATAAAAACCAAGGAAGATATTGTCAGTAACTGGCTTGAGCGCTATACTAAGCGCAAGTTGTCAGACTTCGGGGAATACATTCTGCTGACGAACTTCAACAACTATGTTGAGAAGTTCGCTCAGTGGAATGACACCGAGGTGTTGGGTCGCGATGGCAATATGATTAACGCCAGCGCTGAAGGCATCACCATCATCAATTTCGGAATGGGTTCGCCCAATGCCGCTTTGATTATGGATTTGTTGTCAGCCGTACATCCCCGTGCTGTCCTCTTTCTTGGCAAGTGTGGTGGACTTCGTGATAAGAATCATGTCGGCGACTACATACTACCCTCAGCCGCGATTCGCGGTGAGGGTACCAGCGATGACTATTTCCCTCCTGAGATACCTGCCTTGCCGGCATTCAGCCTGCAACGTGCCGTGTCAAGTAATATCCGCGACTTTGGTCATGACTATTGGACAGGAACCGTATTCACCACCAATAGGCGGGTTTGGGAGCATGACGTGAAATTCCGCGAATATTTGCGTTCCACGCGGGCTCTGGCGGTGGATATGGAAACAGCGACATTGTTCTCCGTAGGATTTCATAACAGCATACCTACCGGGGCACTATTGCTCGTGTCGGATATGCCTCTGTTGCCCGGAGGCATAAAAACGGCTGAAAGCGATAAGAAAGTCACCGCAAATTTTGTCGATGAGCACTTACGCATAGGCATAAAATCTTTGGTATCTATACAGCATAATTCACGCACCATAAAGCACCTGCGTTTCGAGTAGTAATGGCTAAGTCTTCGGGCTTGACATACGAGAATATCATGGCGGAGCTTCGGCAACAGAAGTTTCGCCCTGTGTATTTGCTCATGGGCGATGAAGCTTACTATATTGACCTGCTCGCGGACTATTTTGAGAAGCAAGTTCTGGACGATATGGCTCGTGAGTTTGACCTCACGGTGATTTATGGTAAGGACCTGCCCGATATGACAACCTTGGTGAGTACGTGCCAGCGCTATCCCATGATGGGTGAGCGACAAGTGGTAATACTCAAGGAGGCTCAGACGGTGGACAAGAATAAATGTCATTGGGATAGTCTAACGCCGTATATAGAGCATTATTCGCCCCGCACAATTCTTGTTATATGTTATAAATACGGTAGCATGGATGCCCGTAAGCAGCCCGTTAAAGCTATCGAGAGTGTCGGAGGTGCTGTGCTGAAAACAGCAAAACTCTATGATAATCAGGTAGAACCGTGGATTAATAACTATGCCCGCGCTAACGGCATTCAGATGGAACAACGCGCAGTGCAACTTCTTGCGGCAAATCTCGGTGCCGACTTGCTGAAAATAGTCGGTGAGATAGATAAACTGCGAGTAGCAAAGCCTACGGGGCAGATAACGGCAGCCGACATAGAAAAATACGTAGGTATCAGCAAGGATTTCAACACCTTTGAACTCATTAGCGCCTTGAGTCAGGGTAATGCCTATAAGTGCTATCAAATAACTCAGTATTTTGCTGATAACGAAAAAAATAACGCTATTCAGTTTGTATTAACAATGCTGTTCCGCTATTTCTCGCAGGTCTTGATACTTCTTTATCTGCCAAAAGAAATGGATCGTTATGGCAAAGCGTCGGCATTGGGAGTAAGTCCCTATGTGATGGCTGACTATGAGAATGGCGCAAAACGTTTCGACGCATGGAAATGCCTGCACGCCATAACGTGGATACGTGAGGCTGATGCAAAATCGAAAGGCGTAGGAGGAGTGTTTAGTAGTGAAGATATCTATAAGGAATTAATTTTTAAGCTGTTAAATTAGTATTATAATGATAACTCTTGGTTCAATTATTTTGGGCGGTCTTGCAGGTTTCTTAGCCTCGCAACTCATGAAAGGTCACGGCAGTGGCATCATAGTCAATATTCTTGTTGGCATATTAGGCGGTTTCCTTGGCGGCTGGCTATTCAGTCTGTTGGGCATAACCACTACCGGTGGCATCGTTGGTGAACTGGTGGTAAGCACAGTAGGTGCGGTAGTTTTGCTGTGGCTTGTGTCAAAACTCAAGTAGTGCGATGACCTTTAAGGAACTGGTTGATATTAAGCGCCGCAATCCTTCTCATCGGATAGGTTTCGCGCTCAGTGGTGGTGGTATCAAGGGCTTGTGCCATGCCGGAGCCATTAGGGCATTGGAAGAAATAGGTATCCGTCCCGATGTGATATCCGGAGTTAGCGCCGGTTCGGTGGTAGGTGCCTTGTATGCTGACGGTCGTACTCCTGAGCAGATAGCTGATATGTTTATGAATATCACTTTCCGCAGCAGTACTCTTTACGACAGGGCAGGGGGTGGCTTCTTGAATATAAAACCATTCCTGAAACTTGTTCATAGCAATTTGACGAGCCGCCGCATTGAGGAACTGCAGATACCTCTGCATATTGTTGCCACAGATCTTGATCATGGCAAGAGTGTGGTATTTACCCGGGGCAATTTGCTGCAAAGTGTGGCGGCTTCGTGTTCTGTGCCTGTGCTGTTTACGCCAACAATCATCGATGGAGTGCATTATGTTGACGGGGGAGTGTTCAAAAATTTCCCGGCGACGACTATACGTGACTATTGCGACACGCTGATAGGCATTAATGCCAGTCCTATGATGGCAGAGAAGTATAAGATTAACGTTGCCAACGTGCTTGAACGCGTATATCATTTCATGTTCAAGGCCAATATCGTTCATGACCGCGAGGTGTGTGATATTCTTCTTGAGCCTGAGGCAATGGGTATGTACGACACTTTTGATGTTGAGAAATCGCAGGAAATCTACGATTTGGGCTATAATTACACTAAAAGTTTTTTTGATGAATGACGATGTGCGCTATATGCGCCTTGCCCTTGAGCAGGCTGAGCAGGCTTTTCATCATGACGAGATTCCGGTAGGTTGCGTAGTGGTATGCAACGGCAGTGTTGTTGGTCGCGGACACAACATGACCGAGACCATGAATGATGTAACGGCTCATGCTGAGATACAGGCTATTACCGCAGCGAGCGCGACATTGGGCGGTAAGTATTTGTCGGAGTGTACGTTGTACGTAACTATGGAACCCTGCGTGATGTGCGCCGGCGCGATAGGTTGGGCGCAGGTCGGCAGACTGGTTTATGGTGCCACGGATGACAAACGAGGATACACAAAATTAGCCCCCGCGGCATTGCATCCCAAATGCAAGGTGACGGGGGGCGTTATGGAAGAGCAGTGCGCACAACTGCTCATAGATTTCTTCAAAAACAAACGAGGATAGAATAATTTTTCTGGCTTTTCTAGTTTTTCTAGATTTTCTAGCTTTTCTAGTTTTTCTAGATTTTCTAGATTTTCTAGCTTTTCTAGTTATTCTAGCTTTTCTAGTTATTCTAGTTATTCTGGCTTTCTAGTTATTCTAGTTTTCTAGCTTTCTAGCTTTTCTAACTTTTCTAACTTTTCTAGTTATTCTAGATTTTCTAGTTTTTCTAGTATTTCTTGGTTGGCGTTAGCCGCTCCTCCCCTGTCAAAGAAAGGGGAGGTGCCCGAAGGGCGGAGGGGTAACAATCATTTACTATTTG
>ODAI013477209.1_pt1 | contig 25567 bp, 22 predicted proteins | sample 1539321 | NCBI WGS metagenome assembly ODAI01 (sample SAMN02144231, study PRJEB22623) | gut metagenome | biome: sheep rumen | host: Ovis aries | place: New Zealand
TGCAAAGCGAAGCGTGCAACCGGCAGTCCGGGTGTTTTTCCGCTGGGAGCGCATTTTTGTTTTCATGCTGAAGCCCTGGTGTGTAAGGGGACTCTATTGACTAAAAACACCATAGGTAGTAGACTAAATTAATGCATCCTCTATATATAGTGTGGTGCATAACTTGTCTAAGTATTTTTATTACAAGTAATTATGCTGTGGATAAGTTGACCGGGGCGATGTGTGTTGCAAAATTTGCCCCGGAATCAAAAATGCAGAGGGTAAAGGAAGCATGAAAATCATCAAGCGCAGCGGGGCAGAAGTTGTTTTTGACCGCAACAAGATAGCTGCGGCGATAGAGAAGGCGAATGCGCAGGTCGACGAGCCGGACAGGCTCTCTGAAAAACAGATTAATTCCATCGCAGATGATATAGAGATAGAGTGCCATAAGGAAGGCCACACGCTGAATGTGGAGGACATTCAGGATTTGGTGGAGCGAGGCATCATGCAGCACGGCGCTTACAAGGTGGCAAAGCTGTACATCACCTACCGCTACCGGCATCAGCTCATGCGCAGGCAGAACACCACCGATGAGCAGATTTTAAGCCTGCTTGAAGAAAATAACGAAGAGGTAAAGCAGGAGAATTCCAACAAGAATCCCACGGTCGTCTCCGTCCAGCGCGATTATATGGCGGGCGAGGTGAGCAAGGACATCACCAGGCGCTTCCTGCTTGATCCCGATATCGAGAAGGCGCACGAGGAAGGCATCATCCACTTTCACGACGCGGACTACTTTGCGCAGCACATGCACAACTGCGACCTCGTGAACCTTGAGGACATGCTGCAGAACGGCACCGTCATCAGCGGCACGCGGATTGACCGCCCCCACTCCTTTTCCACGGCATGCAATATCGCCACACAGATTATCGCGCAGGTCGCAAGCTGCCAGTACGGCGGGCAGAGCATCTCTTTGGCGCACCTCGCTCCCTTTGTGGAGGTGAGCCGCCGGAAAATCAGGAAGGAGATAGAGGAGATGGCCGCCGCGACGCATCTGGAGGTGAACGACGCGCAGTTCAACTATATGCTTAACCAGCGGCTCCGCGACGAGATAAAAAAAGGCGTCCAGACTATCCAGTATCAGGTGATTACGCTCATGACGACGAACGGGCAGGCGCCTTTCGTCACGGTGTTCATGTACCTGAACGAGGCGAAGAACGAGCAGGAAAAAGCCGACCTCGCCATGGTCATAGAGGAAGTGCTCCGCCAGCGCTGCCAGGGCGTAAAGAACGAGAAGGGCGCGTGGATAACCCCCGCCTTCCCCAAGCTGATTTATGTGCTGGAAGAAGATAATATAGAAGAGAATTCGCCGTATTACCATCTGACGGAACTTGCCGCCCAGTGCACGGCCCGCCGCATGGTTCCCGACTATATTTCCGAAAAGAAGATGCTGGAGCTCAAGGACGGCAACTGCTACCCCTGCATGGGCTGCCGCTCCTTCCTGACGGTGTACCATGACCCTGCCAACGGCCGCCCCAAATTCTACGGGCGCTTCAATCAGGGCGTGGTGACGCTGAATCTTGTGGATATAGCCTGTTCTTCCGGCGGCGATCTGACAAAGTTCTGGACGCTGATGGATATGCGCCTTGATTTGTGCCACCGCGCGCTGCAGATACGGCACAACCGTCTGGTCGGGACCAAGTCTGACGTGGCGCCTATCCTGTGGCAGAATGGCGCGCTCGCCCGCCTGCGCAAGGGCGAGACCATAGACCGGCTGCTCTACAACGGCTATTCCACCATATCGCTGGGCTACGCCGGCCTGTACGAATGCACCAAATATATGACGGGGAAATCGCACACGGATCCGGAAGGCAAACCCTTTGCCCTCAAGGTGATGCAGGCGCTCAACGATGCCTGCCGGAAGTGGAAGTCCCTGGAGCATATCGATTATTCTGTGTACGGGACGCCGCTTGAGAGCACGACGTACAAATTTGCAAAGTGCCTCAAAAAGCGCTTCGGCGTCATTCCCGGCGTTACCGACAAGAATTATATAACGAACAGCTATCACGTGCATGTGACCGAGCCGATAGACGCCTTTACCAAGCTGAGCTTCGAGTCCGAATTCCAGAAGCTTTCCCCTGGCGGGGCGGTAAGTTATGTCGAGGTGCCGAACATGCAGAATAATATTCCTGCCGTGCTCTCGCTGCTCAAGCATATCTATGACAATATCATGTATGCCGAGCTGAACACAAAGAGCGATTTCTGCCAGAAATGCGGCTATACCGGGGAAATCCAGATTGTGACGGACACGGACGGCAAGCTCGTGTGGGAATGCCCTAACTGCCACAACCGCGACCAGTCCACGATGAATGTTGCCCGCCGGACATGCGGCTACATCGGCACGCAGTACTGGAACCAGGGGCGGACGCAGGAAATCCAGGAACGCGTGCTGCACCTGTAAGCGCAGCGGGGATGCGATGTTCTACGGCGCCATAAAAAAGCTCGATATAGCGGACGGTGACGGCGTCAGGGTCTCACTCTTTGTCTCCGGCTGCAGAAACCGCTGCCCCGGCTGCTTCCAGCCGGAGACATGGAATTTCTGCTACGGTTCGCCCTTTACTGCCGCAACTGAGGAGGAGATTCTGTGTGCGCTTGGCAAGGATTTTATCAGCGGGCTTACGGTGCTTGGCGGCGAGCCCTTTGAGGAGGAGAACCAGATAGCGCTGGAGCCTTTCCTCCGCAGGGTCAGGCGGGCATATCCCCAAAAAACGATATGGTGCTATACCGGCTATGTCTACGAGAAAGACCTGCTGCCGCAGACGGGGCGCAAGCATATCGACGTGACGGACAGCCTGCTTTCCTGCATCGACGTGCTTGTGGACGGCCCTTTCATCGAGGCTGAGAAGGATATCTCGCTCCAGTTCCGCGGCTCCCGCAACCAGCGGATACTCAGGCTGCGCTGAGCTGTCTCCTGACAGCGCTGCGGGGCTCCCGGCGGGAGCGCTTTTCTGTTTTTTATACTAAAGTCCCTGTTTTTTTCATTTTTTCAAAGTTGCACTTCTCCGTCTTTTCCGTTATGATAGAATGAAATCTATGTCAGGCCGTATGCTCTGATTCATGAGGGGGAGCATAAATCCGTTGTGCTACGGCAGGCACCATATCATCTTGCAAGGAGTTTTTATGAGCGGTTTGGCATCTGCACGGTTGTCTCTTACAAAAAAAATGTTGATACTGGTTTCAACAGTCGTTTTGCTCGCGGATATTGTTATCGGCCTTATAAGCTACGGCGTTTCTTCAAAAAACCTCAGAAAAAGCATATTCAGCCATATCAGCGCTGTATCGGACGATGTGGTGCATCAGGTTGAGGCTATAAACGAACGTCAGCTTACCGCCATTCGTTTTCTTTCTCAGATGGACTTTATAAAGGATGAGAGCCTTTCTCTGGAAGAGAAGAGCCGCTACTTTTCCGGCCTTGTGGCGTCTTTGGGCGGCAAGTATGAGAATGTCGCCTTTTATGATAAGGACGGCAATGCCATAACAGCTGCCGGGCAGCTGATAAACATGAAGGAGCGCCCCTACTTTACGGAGGCGCTGGCCGGGCACGAGTATGTCTCTGACCCGCTCTACAGCCCCGTCGTGGATGCCGTGCTCCAGAGCTACAGCGTTCCGGTCTACGGCAGGAATGGTCAGGTTATCGGCGTTATCGTCATGCTCTTGCGGGACAACGCTGTTCTGGATGTTGTTCAGGGAATTGACCTTGGCGGGGGAATGCATCCTTCTGTCATAAACCGGAATACCCGCGTGACCGTGGCGAACGCGAACGACAATACGGACGAGGCTGACAACAGCGCGACGATTGACGATACGTCAGGGCTCGGTCTTGTCCTCAACCATATTTTTGAGGGCAGGGAAGGAATAGAGGACTTTGTTGACCCCAATATCCATGTGCATCTTATCGCCTCGTACAAGAAGATTCCCAAATCCGACTGGACGGTGTTTGCGGTTGCCCCATACGACTTCCATTTTGCGGAGCACGCCGCCATGCGGCACAGCATCCTTGCCGCAATCATCGTCACAACGGTACTTGCGACGCTTCTGACGATGGTGCTGGTGAACCTTTTGTTCGGACCGCTCAAGACGGTCAAAAAATCGATAGGCACTATCGCGAGCGGAAACGCGGATCTTACCCAGCGCATTCCGGCCGCCTCAAATGACGAGATTGGCGATGTCGTGGATGGCTTTAATAAATTTGTGGAAAAGCTTCAGCAGATTATCAGGAACCTGCAGGATTCAAAAAGCTCCCTGCATATCGCAGGGGAGGACATGGGTGCGACGGCGCAGGACACGGCGGCGGCGATAACGCAGATAATCGCGAACATAGAGAGCGTACACCAGCAGATAGTGAGCCAGAGCGCGAGCGTGGAAGAGACTGCGGGAGCGGTGAACCAGATAGCGTCGAACATCGACTCGCTGGAGCGGATGATAGAGAGCCAGAGCGCGGGGGTGTCGCAGGCGAGCGCGGCGGTGGAGCAGATGATAGGGAACATCGCGTCAGTGAACCAGTCTGTGGACAAGATGGCATCTTCGTTCGACGCGCTGCGCTCGGACGCGCAGACGGGGTTCACGCAGCAGCAGGACGTGAACGGGCGTATACAGCAGATAGAGCAGCAGTCAGCGATGCTGCAGGACGCGAACGCGGCGATAAGCGCGATAGCGGAGCAGACGAACCTGCTGGCGATGAACGCGGCGATCGAGGCCGCGCACGCGGGGGAGGCGGGAAAGGGCTTCTCTGTGGTGGCGGACGAGATACGCAAGCTGTCGGAGACGTCGACGGCGCAGTCAAAGACGATAGGAGAGCAGCTGAACAATATCAAGGACTCGATACAGGAAGTGGTGAGCGCGTCCGCGCACTCCAGCAAGGCATTCGAGTCAGTGTCGCACCGGATACAGGACACCGACCAGCTGGTGATGCAGATAAAGGCTGCGATGGAGGAGCAGAACACGGGGTCGCGGCAGATAAGCGAGGCGCTGCACGCGATGAACGACAGCACGATAGAGGTGCGCAACGCGTCCGCGGAGATGTCGGCGGGGAACCAGGCGATACTGGACGAGGTGAAGCGGCTGCAGGACGCGACGGAGGCGATGAAGGAGAGCATGGACGAGATGGGTACCGGAGCGCGGAAGATAAACGACACGGGAGCGGCGCTGGGGGACATCGCGGAGCAGGTAAAGGACTCCATAGAGAAGATAGGGAGCCAGATAGACCAGTTCAGGGTCTGAGCCTGACAGCGGGGATGCTGCGCCCGAAAGCACCTGCGGAGGGGCGCCGTATCTGTCCCCGGCAGGCTGCGTAAGGGCTTTCATCCCCGCACCCACTTGAAAAAAAAAAGGCAAAACTCTAGAATAATTCCTATATGAAAGAAACCCTGATAGAAGAATTTGTAAGCAAAGACTCGATGCAGGCATTGCAAGATTTGTTGGCAGCGTCTGAGGACGGGGATGCCGTCAAGGCCTCCGTCGTGCTTGCAGGGGCATTCGGAGCGGGAACCGGTTTTGGCACCATTGCCGATACCGCTGCGGACGGAGAGAAAAAGCTTATATCAAGCTTCCATAGCAATCTTATGCTGCTTATCCAGAAGACGTGGGTGGAAAAATCCGACGAGGATTTAAAAGCCCAGGTTCTGTATCATCTTGAGGAATTTACCAAGGAATTGAGCGACAAGGCGTATACCGCCGCATACCCGCAATTCTTCAGCATAGTTGATGATGTCGTATACCTCATGTTCGGCATGCAGACAAAGACAAAGGAATTTGGGGAATATGCGCTGCGCATTGACCCGGAATTCGGCATTTTCTGGTGGTACATGAAAAGCCTGCCTCGCGATGCCGTCTGGTCTCCGGGAAAGACGCGCGTCAGTATTCTGCTGGGCATGTATTTTCTGGCAAATTATTAGGCCTGTCCGGAAAGCATTTGCATTTCTCTCTGGGCTTGCATTTTTTCATGCAGCTCTCATGAGCACGTTTCAGAGCTTGTCTGACTTTTGAAACGGCTTTTCATATAAAAAACTGGAGGCTTGCTTCTTATGGATATCGATGCAGTATGTGCTGATTTGAGGAAAGGGGCAGGCGTCCTTGCCCTCCGTTCCGCCGCCCAGAAGAATCACGCGCTTTCTTGCGTTGCGCAGGCGATTCGGAAAAACGAGGCCGCTATCCTTGCGGCAAACGAGGAGGATGTGAGCGCCGCCCGCAAAAAAGGCGTAAGCGAGGCGCTTGTGGAGCGGCTTGCGCTCGATGGAAAGAAATTCCAGTCCATTCTGGACAGTATGGATATTATCATAAATCAGGGCGACCCCGTGGGCGAGGAAGTCGCCGGATGGATGACACCCAAGGGAATGCAGATCCGGCAGGTACGGGTGCCGCTCGGTGTCGTCGCGATTATCTATGAGTCCCGCCCCAATGTCACTATCGATGCATTTTCCCTTGCGTACAAGAGCGGCAACGCGATATTGCTGCGGGGCTCTTCATCTGCGCTCCGCTCAAACAAGGCGCTGCTTGCGGCTATACAGGAAGGGCTCGCTGATGCGGGGAGCGACGGCGTGCGCAATGCGGTGCATCTGTGCGAGAGCACCGACCACGACGACGTCATGCAGATTCTGAGCGCCGTCGGCAAAATCGACGTGGTGCTGCCCCGCGGTTCTTCCCGGCTCATAAATGCGGTTGTCGCAAACGCGCAGGTGCCGGTCATCCAGACGGGAGCAGGCGTCTGCCACCTGTACGTGGATGAGGAGGCGGATTTGTCTATGGCAGCCTCCATTGCGGGCAATGCAAAGCTGCAGCGCCCCGGAGCCTGCAATGCCATAGAGACCATACTGGTGAACAAGCGTGTCGCCTGCGAATTCCTGCCGCTGCTTGCAAAGGAGCTGGGCGGAAAAGCGCAGCTGCGTGCCGATGAAATCTGCTACCCGGTGCTTGAGGCTGCCCTCAAGAAGAGCGGCGTGCTTGAGCGCCATGCCGACGCCCTTATCCGCGCCAAAAAAGAAGATTTCGGCTTTGAATTCCTGGACTTTGTCCTTGCGGTAAAAGCGGTCGATTCCGTCGAAGAGGCGATTGCCTTTATCAACGCTCACAATACCAAGCACAGCGAGGCAATCATTACCAACAACCGCCGCCACGCAAGGATGTTCCAGGCGCAGGTGGATGCGGCCTGCGTGTATGTGAATGCGAGCACCCGCTTTACCGACGGCGGGGAATTCGGTTTTGGCGCGGAGCTGGGTATCAGCACGCAGAAACTGCATGCCCGTGGGCCGATGGGCATAAAGGCTTTGACGACGACGAAATTCCTTATAGACGGGGATGGGCAGATACGATGACGATACAGGAAATTATCCGGAATTCCAGAAAAATCGTGATAAAGATAGGCAGTAACACGCTCGCCCAAAAAGACGGCACGGTGAATGTCGCGTACATGGAGCAGTTTGCCGCCTCCTGTGCCAGCCTGATTGCCAAAGGCAAGCAGGTGATTGTGGTCTCTTCTGGCGCGCAGGTCGCGGGGCTTTCTACCATAAAGGGCTGGGCGCACAAGCGGGACGTCCACTACCGGCAGGCGCTGTGCGCCATCGGTCAGGTGGAGCTGATGGACAGGTGGCGCAGCGCTTTTGGCACGCAGGGCATTCATGTGGCGCAGCTCCTGCTGACCAAAGAAGACTTTGAGGATGACCACCGTACGCTGAATATCCGGAACACGATGTTCACGCTGGTGGACGAGAACGTGGTGCCTATCATCAATGAGAACGACTCCGTTGCCTTTGACGAAATCCGTATCGGAGACAATGACAATCTGAGCGCCCTCACCGCAATTTTGTGGAGCGCCGATCTGCTCATCCTCTTCAGCGATATTGACGGTATATACACGGACAATCCCAAGGTGAACCCGGATGCCCGCTTTGTGGAGAGCGTCACTGACATTGCCGCCCTGCGCCGGGATATCACTATCGGCAGCACCAACAGCTTTGGAACTGGCGGTATCGAGACAAAAATTCAAGCTGCGGAAAAAACGACGGCGTCCGGGATTCCGCTTGTCCTGTCTAACGGGGGGAACGGGGATGCCCTGCTTGCCTTGGCGGACGGTACCCAGCGCGGCACGCTGTTCATGGCGGATGAGCGCTCGCTGTTCCGCGCGATTACGGGAAATGCGTAGCAGTTCATACTGCGGGAGGCGCTCTATGCGGGTTTGCGATAAGGATATTTCAATCGGATGTATTGGCTGCGGAACGATGGGCGGGGCTGTCATAAAAGCCATCGCGCGGCAGTTCGGGACGGACGGCGTCTGTGTGAGCGCGGCTCATTTTGACCGTGCCCGGCGTTTTGCCGACGGTATCGGCGTTGCCGCCGAGGAATCTAACCTGGCACTCGCGGAGCGCTCTGACTGCATTTTCCTTGCCGTCAAACCCGCATACATAAAGGATGTCCTGCAGGAAATCCGTCCGGCCTTTAGCCGGCAGAAGCTTGTCGTTTCCATGGCAGCCGGGCTCACGCTGTCTACGCTCCACGAATCCTGCCGGCCGAGCGAGCTTTCTGCTCCCGACGCAGCCTTTGTGATGCCCCATCTGATGCGCATCATGCCGAATCTTCCCGCCACGTTCGGGGAATCCATGACGGCTCTGTGCGCTGCGTCTTCTGTCACGGAGGATGAGCTCTGCATGGTAAAGGCTCTGCTTGCTGCCGCCGGAAAGGTGGAGCAGGTGCCGGAAAAGCTTATGGACGGCGTGACGGCGGTGAGCGGCAGCGGCCCGGCGTATGCGTTCATGTTCATCGAGGCGCTTGCGGACGCCGCCGTCAAATTCGGTATGCCGCGCAAGCAGGCCTATGTGTATGCGGCACAGACGCTCAAGGGCGCCGCCGTCATGGCGCTGGAGGACGGCCGTTCTCCTGCCGAGCTGAAAGACGCGGTGTGCTCGCCTGCCGGTACGACTATCGATGCCGTTGTCTCGCTGGAGCGTCATGGCTTCCGCAGCGCCGTCATTGAGGCTGCCGTCGCGGCGTTCAGCAAATCCGTGGAGCTTGGCCGCCGCTAGGCATGTCCGTTTTGCTTTCCGCAGGGGGAAGGACGCTTTTGTTGCCTGGTGGCATTTTTCTGCGGCGCTGGCAAGGCGCTCCTTGATGAGCGGCGCCAGCTCTTCGGCTATTCCGCGTGCTACGCTGACGAATGCATCCCCTCCTGTCCTGCCGATGATGTCATGCCCGCGGAATACGCTCTTCAGCATGGCTCCCATCGTGATAATGGCGAGGCCGCATGCACTTGGATTCCGTACGGGGCAATACGGAGTGCTTGCAAAAAGTCCGCAAACGCATTACGATTATCTATGGAACATATCTCGCTAATACTTTCTGACCTTGACGGAACCTTGTTCCGCAACGACAAATCGATATCGCCCTTTACCAAAAACATCATAGCTGCAGCCCAGAAAAAAGGAATCCTCTTTGGCATATCGACTTCCCGCGCGCTGGTAAACGCGGAAAAATTCCTTGATGGCATTGCTGCCGATATCCTCATCTCCAATGGTGGCGGAATGGTGCGCGTGGACGGCAAACAAATCTATACCTGTGCGTTTTCCGCAGAAGAGACGCGCGTCCTCATCCGGTCTGTGTTCGCGGTCTTGGGGAGCAACGCGGTGATTTCCGTTGACAACGAGCATGGCCTGTATTCAAACTCAAAGGAAGAGCTCGGCGACAAATTCTGGACGTTCTCCGATTTTTCCGCTTTTGATGAGGGCGCCATGAAGCTGTGCATCCAGACGCTCGACAAGGAGGCGGTCGTAAAAATCGCATCGAGCATCGGCCTTGATGCCATTGATTTGCTGCCGTTTTCCGATATTCCGTGGTACAAGCTCAGCAAAAAGAATGCGACGAAGGAATGCGCCATTCAGGCTTTGTGCGATTACCTGAAGCTGCCGGCCGACGAGCTTGTGGCTTTTGGCGACGATTTTAACGATATCGGTATGCTGCGCTTCTGCGGCACGGGTATTGCGACCGCAAATGCAATCGATGAGGTAAAGCAGGTTGCGGATGCAGTCTGCGGCTCAAACGAGGATGACGGAGTGGCAAAGTGGATTGAGCGGCATGTTTTGCGGGCGGAATCTTAAGCGGGGGTGCCGCAGATGCCCCTGCCATGCCGCATTGCGCGGCAGCCCGGCTAGAACACGATGCGGGTGCTGAACGAGCTGGACAGGATATTGTTGAGAGGATCGTAGCAGAGCCCGGTCGTAAGGTAGAATGCGGCTAGCTCCAGCCCCAGACCGCCATATATGTTCAGCTTTGGGTTTTCGAACAGCTTGGACGTGTCCGAGCCTTTGAACTTTGCCGGCAGGATATTATAGCGTATGGCATCCCGTATCAGGGAATTGTCCTCCGCATCAAGGATTTTGTCCCACTGGACATTCGCGTTCCAGTCAAAGGTGGAATGGCTCAGCATACCCCGCAGGCCGATATAGGGCACGAGCACATGGAATTTGTAGGAAGCCTGCGCGCTCAGGAACGCCGTCAGCGTGCTGAATTTGACCGCGGCCTGCGCCTCGTCGCCGTCTATCGCGATGCCGGATCTTGTGTAGTAGACCCCGGCGCCGCCAGATGCCGTGAGATGGGTCTTTTTGCTGTTGTAAAAAGCGTAGCGCAGGTCGCCGCCGATGCTCAGGTAATCAAAACTCACCGGGCTGATGGCATCGCGCAGCATACCGATTTTTGATGTGTCAAGCATGCTGAACGCGACGCCGAAATCCATCGGGAGCACAAAGCCGCACACGCGCGCATCAAGCGCGAGCGTCGGCAGGAAGACGGGGCCGATGCTCAGCTTGTCCATGCCGAACCAGTTTGACAGCCCGCCCAGCACGTCAAGGCTGAACGCCGTGAGGCCTACGTTCAGCCCGCCGCCGGCAATCTTATATTTGTCCGGCCGCGCGGAGGAGATGAGCGAATCAGCCCAGACATTCTGCTGCGCCTGGGAATTGGGGATTACCTTGTCGAACTGTCCGCCAACATCCAGAATCCCTTCCAGCAGCGAATTGTACAATGACTCGGAATGCAGCGCGTCGTACTGCTTGCAGATGGCCTCGCTGATATTCGTCAGGCTTGCCTGCGTGACGTTGCTGTCCTGCAGTGCCTGCTCGATGGAAGCCTTGTTGTCTTCGATGAGCGGAATCAAATCTTCCGGAATCTCTGCGCTCAGGTTTCCGCTGCTGCCCCTGAACACGACTGTCTTTGTGGGCACGGCGGATGCGCTTGTGAGCATCCCGAAGCCCAGCAGCATTGCTATTGCCAGAAAACGCAGCCTTCTCATAGTTCCTCCGTGCAGATGCTTCCCTGATGTTTCCTCAAGCACAAATCCTGCCGGCGCACGCGCCGTTCTGCCGTCCGCCCCGGCATTCCGCTTTTCCGGGCTCATCTGCCGAAGCGTTTCAGACGGACGGATGTTGAGCCGGCCCTATTGTAGCACAAAGCAGAAAATGTGGACAAGGGGAAGCGTTTGCGGCAATAATATCAAAAAAAAATGATAAACACCTAAAAAAATGAGAAATTACTTGCTTTTTTTCTGAATCCGCCAGATAATAGAAGGAACTTGCAGGAGAAAAGCATGACAAAGGAAACAATCGCAGCGGAAATCGCCGCCGGGAAGGCGGTGCTCGGTATTGAATTCGGCTCCACACGCATCAAGGCGGTGCTCATCGACTCGGAGAACGAGCCGGTGGCGGGAGGTGCCTTTGACTGGGAGAATTCCCTTGTGGACGGCATCTGGACGTATTCCCTTGAAGAGATACACAACGGCATATCCACAGCCTTTGCGGGGCTGAAGAAGGATGTGCAGTCAAAATACGGCGTAAAACTCACGAAATTGCGTTCCCTCGGCATAAGCGCCATGATGCACGGCTACCTTGCGTTCGGCAAGGACGGGACGCTGCTGGTGCCGTTCCGCACGTGGCGCAATACAATCACCGGGGAGGCGTCGCAGAAGCTTTCCGCGCTCTTCGGCTACCCCGTCCCTGAGCGCTGGAGCATCGCGCACCTCTATCAGGCTGTGCTCAAGGGCGAGCCGCACGTAAAAGACATCGCGTTCTTTACGACGCTTGCAGGCTACGCGCATTGGATGCTTACGGGCAGAAAAGTGCTCGGTGTCGGCGATGCATCCGGCATGTTCCCGCTTGATGCCGGTACCGGCAGTTACGACAAGTCGATGATTCAGCAGTTCGACAAGCTGGTGGTGCCCTATGCGTTCCCGTGGAAGCTGGAGGAGCTGCTGCCGGAATGCCTGCCCGCGGGTACCGATGCCGGCACGCTGACTGCGGAAGGCGCGCGCTGGCTTGACCCCGAAGGCTCGCTTGAGCCGGGTACCCCGCTTGCTCCGCCGGAAGGGGATGCAGGCACCGGCATGGTCGCCACAAATTCCGTGGCCCCGCGTACCGGCAATGTTTCCGCGGGCACTTCGGTATTCGCGATGATTGTGCTTGAGAAGGCGCTGTCTAAGGCGTACAGCGGCCTCATCGACATCGTGGCGACGCCGGACGGCAGACCGGCCGCAATGGCCCATGCCAACAACTGTACTGGAGAATATGACAAATGGATAAAGCTCTTTGGTGAGGCCGCCGGGCTGCTCGGCGCGCAGTTCAGCAAGGGACAGCTGTACGATAAACTTCTTTGCGAGGCCATGAAGGGCGACAAGGACTGCGGCGGGCTTATTCCCTACAACTACATCTCCGGTGAAAGCATGACCGGCTTTGCTTCCGGGCGCCCCCTCTTTGTGCGTACGCAGAACGCTTCCTTCACGCTGGCGAATTTTATGCGCGCCCAGCTGTTTACTGCGCTCGGCGCCCTGCGCACCGGCATGGACATTCTTTTTGACAAAGAGCATGTGCGCCTTGACCGGCTGACCGGCCACGGCGGCTTCTTCAAGACTGAAGGCGTCGGGCTCCCCATTATGGCAGCCGCGATGCATACGCCGGTCTCCGCGCTGAGCACGGCTGGGGAAGGCGGCCCGTGGGGAATGGCGCTGCTTGCTGCGTACCGCACGGACGGCAACGGCAAGGAGCTTGCCGCATGGTTGCAGGAGCGTGTCTTTGCGAGCGCCAAGGTGCAGACCGTTGCGCCGCAGCAGGAAGACATCGACGGTTTTAACCGCTTCTTTGCGAATTACACGAAGGCGCTTGCCGTGGAGCGCGCCGCCGTGGAGAACGTGGACTAAAGGAGGCTGCATAATGGCTGGCAAATATCAGGATATAAAGGAACAGGCGTACAAGGCGAACATGCAGATACCGGAGCAGCACCTTGCGCTCTATACGTGGGGCAATGTCTCCGCGTTTGATAAGGCGGCGGGCGTATTCGCCATCAAGCCGAGCGGGGTACCGTATCCGGAGCTGACGGTGGACAGCATGGTCATCGTCGATCTTGACGGCAAGGTCGTGGAAGGCACATTCCGCCCGTCCAGCGATACGCCGACCCATGCCGTGCTGTACCGGGAATTCGCCGTGAACGATGGCGCTGACATCAACGGTATCATACATACGCATTCAACCTACGCCGTCAGCTGGGCGCAGGCGCTGCGTCCCGTTCCGCTTTTCGGGACTACACACGCCGACCACATCCAGACGGAAGTGCCGTGCACGCCCTACCTTTCGGAGGAAGCGGTAAAGAATGATTATGAGAAGGAGACCGGGAATCTTATCGTGAGCCATTTCCGGCGGAATTCCTTTAATCCTTCTGAAGTGAACATGGTGCTTGTGGGCGGCCACGGGCCGTTCTGCTGGGGCAGCAGCGCGGACAAGGCTGTCTACAATGCTGCGGTGCTGGAGGAAGTGAGCCACATGGCGCTCAACACCATCATGATTGCGACGGCTGCGGACGGCACCGGCACGCTGCCTGCGTATATCGTGGATAAGCATTACCAGCGCAAGCACGGCCCGAATGCCTACTATGGTCAGGCAAAGCACTAGGAAGACGCGCTTGTCCGCCTTCTTCTTCCGGCAGATTCTTGTAAAAAAGACAAGAAAATGCCGGATGTGCTTTGCCTCGTATATGCGCCGCTTTACTTTCTCCACGTCTTTGGAAGCATGCCTTCGTTCTTCTTAAAAACCTCCGAGAACTTGCTTGCGTTTGCATATCCGCAGCGGCCCGCAATTTCCGTAATCGAAAGCTCTGTGGAAGCCATAAGGTTTTTTGCCAGCTGCATCCGGGATTTTGTGCGGTACTCATTTACCGTCACTCCGTACATTTCCTTAAAAACCTTTTGCATGGTCGTGCGGTTCAGGTTCACTTTGCGGGACAGCTCGTCAATAGAAATTTCCCTGTCCAGATTGGCATTGATGAGCCGCCGCACATTCTGAACCTTGCGGCCGGTCGTCCCGCTGAAGTATATATCAGTGAGATCCCGCTTTTCTTTTTTGTTCATCATGATAAGAATTGCATGGATTGCTGCCATCCGGATTCTGAAGGCAGAAAAGTCATCGGGCAGCTTTGTCATCTCAAGAAACAAGTTCTCTAGCAGCGGTCCGCCGGGATAACTGACGACGGAATCCGAGCTTCTGACTTCCTTGAAAAAATCAGCGATTTTAAAATCCGATGTCTTGAAAAAATCATTCAGAAAAGAAACCGCCTCATGGGAAAAAAGTATCAGGCTGATGCAGTTCATGCCGTTTTTCCCGAGCATGCATTTTTTTACCCCGGTTTTGCTGTTGAAAATCAGGACGTCTCCCTTGTCTCCGCTGACAAACTGTCTGTTCTGCAGCTCAAATTCCGCCTGGCCTTCGACAATGTACATGATTTCAAGGGCATCTGCCTGCTTCTTTTCCGCCTGATAATGTGGGCTGTAGCCCTCCAGTTCTGAATAGACGAGCTCAATTCCTTCTGCAATATGAGTATGCTTCATAATGCCTTCGCCCACCGGCTCCATCATGTGATAGAGCTCTTCTCCCTCGCACTTGCTGATAAGGTTCAGGTAGGTCAGGAAAAGCTTGTCCGAGGGAAGCTCCATCGAAAGCTTTGCAGCGGGCTTCTTTGAACGGAATTGAACGTCGTCTTTCATGCCTTATGCCTTTCTCATGCTTTTGAATGCACTGATAAGGAAGATGATTCCTATTACCAGAACCAGCGCGTCGGTAAGAAGCTGGGCAAGGAAAACGCCCTTTACGCCAAGGCCAAAAAGGTGCGGCAGGATAATGACCAGCGGCAGGAAGAGCAGCAGCTGGCGGAGCAGCGCCATGGTGGAGGCGGCACCGGCCTTTCCGATTGCCTGGAAGAAGGTGATTGAAAGAATCAGGACGCCGTAAGAAATATATGTCGCAAAGAGCATGCGGAGCATCGGGGCGCCGGACTGTACGATTGCAGCATCCGTGATGAACATCGAAAGCATTTTTGCCGGGAAGCACATAATCGGAACATAGAAAATCAGCGCGACGACCGTTGCGGAAATCATAAAAGTCCTGGTGAATGCCCCGACTCTGTCAAAGCGCTTTGCCCCGAAGTTCGTGCCGATTGCCGGCTGGAATCCCTGGCTGATTCCCCACAGCGGAATAAAGGAGAATGCCTGCAGGCTTAAGGATGCGCCCAGAATTGTCTGCCATTCGCTGCCGCCCCATTTCTGGACGGTGCTGTAAAGAATTGTCTGCTGCACCATGGACATAACCTGCATGAGCATTGCCGAAAAACCGACGCTCAGAACAGGTTTTACCAGCGGCTTCTCAAACCTGATTTTGTGAATCTTGATATTGTCGCTCTTTTTGATGAAATAGAAGAAGGACATGCACATCAAGACAAACTGAGAGATGATTGTTGCGTATGCGGCGCCAAGCACGCCATGCTCTTTGCCAAGCAGGGTAATCAGGATGGGGTCAAGGATGATGTTGAGGATTGCGCTTGTCGCCATGATTATCATTGCTTTTTTGAGCTTGCCTTCTCCGCGCATAATCATGTTTGTGGACTGCCCGAGGTTCACAAAGAGCGAACCGCAGAAAACGATGCGGAGGTACGGAATTGCCTGCTCAAGGACTTCTCCCTCTGCGCCGGCAAGAGAAAGCAGCTGGCGGGTAAAAAGCAGCCCAAGGACAATGACGAGTACGGAAAGCACAGAGACAAAGGCAATCAGGTTCCCCATAATGCGGTCAATGGTGTCTTTGTCGCGCTCACCGATTGCGCGGGAAAGCACCGACGCCGAGCCTTGCCCCACGAGCGTTGCGATTCCGCTGTTTATAAGGGTAAAGGGATACGAGACCTTTACTGCCGTCATTGCGACCGGGCCTACCATCTGTCCGACAAAAACGGCATCCATAAAATTGTACAGCCCTATAACGACCATGCCGAGAACGGCCGGTACGCTCAGCGTGAGCATCGTGGTGAACACATTTCCGCTTAAAAGCATTTCGCGGGTGTCCTGCTTATCACTCATACTAACCTCCAGATATATAATACACGTTATGTTAGTTTGTGCTAACTATATTATAATAGTAAGCGGGGAAAAAAATCACCACTCCAAATTACAAAAAATGCTCCGAATTGCAATTTAATTTTACGATTAGCTTGTTTTTGTCCGTGCGGAGAGGGGCAGTGCTCCGGCTTCTGCACCGGAAAAAGAGAAGACCGGGCTATGACGCCTGATGGGAGCGCTGTCCGCCGCGGGATTGGTGATTGACCTTTATGGGCTCTTTTTGTAAGATGAAGCACTATCCTTTTGAAAATGGAAGGCTCAGAATTATGGGGTGGAGTCCAGTCTTTTTTATAAACAGCATTCTTTTGGGAGAGGGGCTGGCGATGGATGCTTTTTCGGTTTCCCTTGCAAACGGTCTTAATGAGCCCCGGATGAAGAAAAGCCGCATGTCTTTTATCGCCGGTATGTATGCTTTTTTTCAGTTTGCAATGCCGATGATTGGCTGGGTGTGCGTTCACACAATAGTCGCATATTTTGAAAGCTTTGATGATTGTATTCCGTGGATAGCCCTGATTCTTCTTTTATATATTGGTGCCAAAATGATTTGGGAGGCGGTGCACGGGGATTGCGCGCATAAAGACTCCTCTGGCCCTTTGAAGCTGACTTTTCCAACACTTTTGATTCAAGGCATTGCGACTTCAATAGATGCCCTTTCCGTCGGCTTTACGATTGCGGACTACGGTCTGTTTATGGCCTTTGTCGCTTCCTTCATTATTGCCCTCGTTACCTTTGCAATCTGTATGACCGGGCTTGTTATCGGCAAGCGGGCTGGCGACAGGCTTGGCTCCAAGGCTACTTTCATCGGTGGCCTTATTCTCGTCGGCATAGGAATCGAGATTTTTGTAAAGGGCATTTTCTTCTAATTCGCTTTTCTTCTTGTGAACCAGCCGCTCAGACTTTGGGCAAAAAATATGTTTATCAAAACAAGCAGAGCTCCGCTTGCGATGAAAAATCCTGCGGTGGAGAACGCCCCTTCTATCGTTACAAGGCATTTGCAGATAATAAGCGTATTCACCGGCAGACAGATAAGGCTTGTGATGCAGGCGGGGATGTAGCGGCGGAAAATACTTACCTGAATCAGATGGACAAAAAAGTGCAGGTCGCAGCCGATAAAGGCTCCGAGCCAAAGGTACCACAAAATATTGATGTCAAGAAAGAAAGCCAGGGTAGAAAGCAAAAGGCAAAGAATCAGCTCCTCGTAGACTGCAAGGGCAAAGCCTTCCGTTGAGAAATCTTTGTAGAGGCGTAAAATGCGCGGAAATCGTTTCTGGAGCTCGTCATTGTTTTTTTCCAGGAAGAATTTAAAACCGATGATTTCTTCCATTTCGTGGAACATGAAGATAACAGGAAAAAGCCAGACATATTCTTTCATACTAGTCTCCTCGCTTTGGCGCCGTAGATTTTTTTCTGCTGATAGTATATACTTTTTTTTGTGAGTTAGTCAAAACTAACTAAAAAAAAGACTATACCAAGGAGAATTGATATGTATTTTGTATTTTCATGCTTGGGGCTGCTGGGCGGCCTGCTCTGCTGCTGCGGGGACATTCTGTTTGATTTGAAGGGGCCGGGGAACCAGAAGCTGGGAACTTCAAAGAACATCGACAGCAACTGGAGCAAGATGGCGGACTGGAGGTTCGGCCTGTCCATCCTTCTGGCCCTTGTGGGGGATGCGCTGGTGTGCCTTGGTTTTTATTCGCTTGGTATGCAGATTGCTTCGGCCCGGCCGCTGCTGGGCTATCTGACGCTTGGTTTTGGCTACTTTGGTTCCTTTGCCGGAATTCTGATTCATTCCCTGTGCTGCCTTCAGGCCTTGATTTACAAGGGTGCGATGCAGCGGGGCACTCTGGAAATCGCGGATGACATACTTGAGAAAATCTACAAGCAGGTCGCCGTGCCTTTTTTTGCCGGCTACATCAGCCTGCTGGCGCCAACCGTTACGGTGATTATTGCGATTCTGACCGGTGCGCTCGATGTGCCTAAAATCTGCCTGCTTTTGAACCCGCTGGTCTTTCTGATTTTTGGCCTGAGCTGCCGGAAACTGAATCCGGTGAAGTTTCAGGATTTGCCGGGAATCATCATGCCGAGCCTGGGGCTTGGCATGTTCGGGCTGATCGGGATGCTGAACGCGCTGTAGGAAGCAGGGCGATGTTCCGGCCTTCCGCTCTTGACCTTGCCGCGCATGCGTAGTAAGGTCATTCACAGGACTGTTTCTGCCAGCACTGGCTGCGCAAGCGGCAGGGGTAAGCTGATGGTTCAGATGGAAAAGGGGCGTCCTGCGGAGCTATGAAGACAATAACATACAAAAATGAAGCATTAAGCGAAGCTGCGGTATATAAAAAGCTCGGTGCGCTTACAAAGGACAAAAGCGGATGGGAGCGTCATATTCCGGATCTTGCGGCATTGCTTGCATCTGGTTCTCCAAAAATCCAGGCAAAGGCATTGTGGCTGCTCGGCGAGATGGGGCTGCTGCATCCAGATAAAATCGCAGGCTGCGTCCCGGCGCTTGCGGCTTTTCTGGGCAGCCGGGATTCGCTTTTGCGCGCGCGCTCTCTCACTGCCCTTGGAAGAATCGGGCGCGGGGACTTCAGCGTAATCGCCGCGTACTGGAAGGCTTTGTTCCGTTTTGCAAAAGACCCGGCCCCGTGTGTCAGGCTGCATTTTATCTGGGCTTCAGAAAATATCGCGATGAATACGCCTGAGATATATTCGGATTATATGGACGTTTTTGCGGGGCTTCTTTCTGATGCGGACGACAAAGTGCGCATGGAAGCTCCTGAGATATTCCGGGTTCTCGGAAAACGGCGACCGGAGCTGGTACAGCCGTACATCGGGCAGCTGGCAAAAATCGCGGAGGCTGACCAGAACCGAGTGGTAAGGATTCATGCGGAAGGCGCCATCAGGGGCTGTTCTGAAAGCAGCAGATAGCGCACGTTCCGAAAACTCATTGCGGTGATTTCATTTCCGCCCCGGGCAAAAATGTTTTTGGGCTATTCCTTTTTTCAGAAAGGTGGTATATACTGTATTAAAAGTTAGAATATGCTAACTAATGAAAGGCAGGAGGCTCAAGATGAGCGAGTTTTTTAAGGATATTCCCCAAATCAAATTTGAGGGAAAGAACAGCAAAAATCCGTGGGCGTTCAAATACTACAATGCCGACCAGGTGATTATGGGAAAGAAGATGTCCGAACATCTTCCGTTTGCAATGGCCTGGTGGCATAACCTTGGGGCAAACGGCGTCGATATGTTCGGTTCCGGGACCGCCGACAAGTCTTTTGGCCAGGTGCCGGGAACTATGGAGCATGCAAAGGCAAAGGTCGATGTCGGCATTGAGTTCATGAAGAAGCTCGGAATCAAATACTACTGCTGGCATGACGTGGATCTTGTTCCCGAAGACCCGGACGACATCAACGTAACGAACAGTCGCCTTGACGAAATTTCGGACTACATCCTTGAAAAGACCAAGGGAACCGGCATCACCTGCCTCTGGGGGACGGCAAACATGTTCGGGAACCCCCGCTTTATGAACGGCGCGGGCAGCACGAACTCTGCGGATGTTTACTGCTTTGCCGCGGCCCAGGTCAAAAAAGCATTGGAGATTACCGTGAAGCTTGGAGGCCGCGGCTACGTTTTCTGGGGCGGCCGCGAAGGCTACGAGACGCTCCTGAACACGGACGTAAAGCTTGAGCAGGAGAACATCGCGAACCTCATGCACATGGCCGTTGACTACGGCCGCTCTATCGGCTTCAAGGGTGACTTCTACATCGAGCCCAAGCCGAAGGAGCCGATGAGCCATCAGTATGATTTCGATGCCGCGACCGCAATCGGCTTCCTGCGCCAGTATGGCCTGGACAAGGACTTTAAGATGAACATCGAGGCAAACCACGCAAGCCTGGCCAACCACACCTTCCAGCACGAGCTCTGCATCAGCCGCATCAACGGCATGCTGGGCTCCGTGGACGCGAACCAGGGGAACCCGATTCTTGGCTGGGATACGGACAACTTTCCCTGGAACGTCTACGATGCGACGCTTGCGATGTACGAGGTGCTCAAGGCGGGCGGCCTTACCGGCGGATTCAACTTTGACTCAAAGAACCGCCGCCCTTCAAATACTTTTGATGACATGTTCCACGCGTACATCATGGGTATGGATACCTTTGCCCTGGGGCTCATCAAGGCCGCGGAGATTATTGAGGACGGGCGGATTGACGGCTTTGTCAAAGAGAAGTACGCAAGCTTCGAGAGCGGAATCGGCAAGAAAATCCGCGACCGGCAGACCAGCCTTGCGGAACTTGCGGCGCGTGCCGCAGAGATGAAGAAGCCTTCGGATCCGGGTTCCGGCCGCGAGGAATATCTTGAGGGGATTGTGAACAATATTCTGTTCGGTTGATAGGGCTGGTTCGGATGTTTCTGTGTCCGAATCAGCAGGCTTAAAAAGCTGCATTTTTGCAAGGAGCTGCCTGAAAAAAGGCAGGGCCTGGGGCATGCCGGTGCTTGAAAAAGACCGGCATGTTTTTTCTTCGGATGCACGCATTCTGCCGGGCGTGAAAAAGCGCAGGTGAAGGTATTTGTATAAAATGTGAAAAATGTCATATTTTTACTGCTATAGATAATAAAATATTGTTTGACTTCGCAATCAACACGTGTTAAAATAAAAAAAAGACTGGCGCGAATTCTGATTCGCTGCTATACTGGTACCTGTAACAAACTTGTTTCCAAATGGAGGAAAAGGATATGAACAAGAAAATCACTACAGTTGCGGCGGCACTTTCCGCACTGGCACTGGGTCTTGTCACGACCGCTTGCGGCAAGAATGAAGGCGGCGCTGCGTCCGGGGCAAAGTCCGGGAGCGACAAGATAACGCTTACCGTCTGGGAATCCCTGAACGGCCCTGATGAATTCATCAAGCAGGCTGGCGAGGCATACACAAAGACCCATCCGAATGTGACCATCAACTTTGTCAATGTGGAGCTCGGTGATTCCTCCGGGCAGATTGCGCTTGACGGCCCGGCCGGCGTCGGTCCGGATCTCTTTGCGGCCCCGCACGACAAGCTCGGCGAGCTGGTGAGCGGCGGACACATCAAGCCCACGCTGAATCCCGACGAGATAAAGAAGGAAGTGCTTGGCGCATGCTCTCAGGCGCTTATGTATGAGGGAACCATGTACGGCTATCCCGTAAGCGCCGAGACATACGCGCTGTTCTACAATAAGGCGCTCATCAAGGAGAGCGAGGTTCCGACCACATGGGAGGGGCTTGCCGACTGGACAAAGAAATTCAATGCGGCCAACAGCGGCAAGTACGGCTTTGTGATGGATGTGGGCAACGGCTACTATACCATCGTGTTCACCACCAAGAACGGGAACAGGCTCTTTGGCCCTTCCGGGAGCGACACGTCAAGCAGCTACCTGAACACGGCCGATGCTGTCGCCGGCATGAAGTTCTTCCAGTCCCTGCGCAGCATTATCAATGTTCCGGCGGAAGACCTGAGCACGGCGACCTGCGATGCCGCATTCCAGTCAGGCAACGCGGCCATGCACATCACCGGTCTGTGGAACGTAAAGCCGTTTGAGGATGCGGGGCTTGATTTTGGCGTGGCGCCGCTTCCTGCGCTTCCCGGCGAGAACAATCCGTCCGGCTCTTTCAGCGGAACCCGCACCATGGTCGTCAGCGAATACTCCGACTATCCTGAAGAGGCCGCGGACTTTGCCCGCTTCCTGCTGACCCCTGAGATGCAGCAGCTCCGCTTTAACCTGACCGGCGCAATGCCTTCAATAAACACGCCGGTTTCCAGCAAATACATGCCGGGCTTCCTCAAGCAGCTGGACTATGCGTTCCCGATGCCTTCAATCCCGGAGATGGGCGCATTCTGGGAGACGATGGGCAACACCTGCAAGAATATCTGGAACGGTGCCGACGTGCAGTCTGAGCTTGACCTCTGCAATGCGGCAATCATAAAGAAATAAGCTGACAGGAATCAGCAGGCGAGGCGACGTATGCGACTTGAAACCGACGGAAGCTCAAGAAAAAAAGTGACGGGTGTGGCTTCATGCTTCATGGGGCTTGCCCATCTGCTTTACCTCAAAGAATATCTGAAGGGCGCGCTCTTTGCGGCAGTAGAGGTGATATTCCTCTGTTTCTGCCCCGCAATTGTGCGCAAAGTAATCGATTTGGTCACACTCGGCTCGCCGCAGCCGGACATCGCGGTAAAGCTGCGGGATAATTCCATCTTTATGCTGATAGACGGAATCCTTGTCCTTGCGCTTATCGCGATGTTCGTTGCCACATACGTCATCTCCGTGCAGAGCGCGGGGAAGTCCTACAAGGAATATTGCCGTATGGGGCATTTCCCCCTGCACAAAGACAGTGCGGCGGACACGGTGAACAAGGCCTTTCCCCTTATGGGACTTGCGCCCTGCATCGTCATGCTGCTTATCTTTGTGGTTGTGCCGCTGCTCTTCAGTATTGCGGTGGCGTTCACCAATTATTCCGCGCCGAACCATATCCCGCCAAAGAATACCGTGGACTGGGTCGGCATGCAGAATTTCAAGGAGCTACTCGGTGGCGGCAGCACCTGGTCAAAGGGCTTTGCCCATATAGCGCTCTGGACGCTTGCATGGGCGGTGCTCTCCACGTTTACCTGTTATTTTGGCGGGCTGCTTGTGGCGGTGCAGCTCAAGCAGAGCAAAATTCACCTGAAGGGTGTGTTCCAGTTCATCTTTATCCTGCCGTATGCGGTTCCGTCCGTCATCACTATGCTGGTGTGGCGCAACCTGCTGAACGGAACGTTCGGCGTGGTGAACAGGACGCTGCAGAGCATCGGCCTCCTGCACGGAACTATACCGTGGCTGGGGAACGCGACGCTTGCCCAGATTATGTGCGTCGTCATCAACCTGTGGGCGGGCTTCGGTTACTTTATGATGCTCTCGCTCGGCACCATGACGGCAATTCCGGAGGATTTGTATGAGGCAGCGCGCATTGACGGTGCCACCGGCAGCCAGATACTGCGCAGCATAACGCTGCCGCTCGTCCTTTACCAGACGATTCCGCTCATCATCATGAGCTTTACGCACAACATAAACAATTTCGGCGTCATCTACTTCCTTACGGCGGGCGAGCCGACGGTCGCGGACAGTACCACCACCATGGCAGGCGGTACCGATATTCTGGTGACATGGATTTACAAGCTCACGATTACACTGATGCGCTACAACTATGCGTCGGTCATAGCGGTGCTTATCTTTGTGGTTTTGGCGCCGTTCGCGGTCTATCAGTTCATGCATACAAAAGCTTACAAGGAAGGTGAGGTATGAAAAAGAATTACGGTGCGGTAGAAACCTTTAACCGCGGAATCATATACATTATATTCATTCTCATTTCGTTCTTCGTGTTTTATCCGCTCGTGTACACGGTGAGCGCGGCCTTTAGCCCGGGGAACGGCATCGCGTCTCTGGATATCGTGCCGTTCAAGGGTGGCGTGACCTTGACCCATTTTGTCTATGTCTTTACCAAGACACAGTACTGGATTTGGTTCCGGAACACGCTTGTCATCTCGCTCTGGACGGCGGTGCTTACTGTCATCATCGCATCTCTGAGCGCCTACGTATTCTCTCGCTTTCACTTTGTGTTCAAGAAATCGCTTATGGTGAGCCTGCTCATCCTTCAGATTTTTCCCTCTTTTGTGGGCATGATTGCAATCTACGTCATCCTGCTCAGAATCGGGGGGCTTGATACGCTGTGGGGGCTGGTGCTTGTGTATGTGGCGGGGAACATCCCCTACAACACGTGGATGGTAAAGAGCTATATGGACACGGTGAGCAAGAACCTTGACGAGGCCGCCCGTATAGATGGCGCAAGCCACTTCAGAATTTATTGGACAATCATCCTGCCCATTACCAAGCCTATCATCACGTTCCTTGGTATCTCAAGCTTTACCGGGCCGTGGATGGATTTTATCTTCCCCAAGATGGTGCTGCGTACACCGGCAAAGCAGACGCTTGCGCTCGGCCTGTTCGCCTTCGTCTCTGACAAGAAGAACGAATTCACCAATTTTGCGGCGGGCGCACTCGTGATAGCGATACCCTTTGTCATCTTCTTCCTGTTCACGCAGAAGGCGATGATTCAGAGCATGGGCTCTGGCGCCGTAAAGGAATAGGGCTGTCCGCCGGGCAGCAGATTCCGGGCTGCGCTGCTAATGCACTCCGGAGCAGCGGGGGCGCGGAATCTTTGCTGCCAGACATGACGGAAAGTACTTGAGCCAGTTTCAAAGCTTGTCAGGCTTTTGGAGCTGGCTCATTTGTTTTGGAAAACGCGCTGCGGCTAAAAACAGTATTCCTTGATTTCGCAGTTTTCTATGTTTGTGGAGCTGAATTCCTCGTTTGTCTCGGAAAAGAAATACGAGTGGAACATGCGGGCAATGCCGCCGTGCGTCACCAGCAGGAATGTCTTGCCCTCGGAGACGGAGCGCGCCTTCAGCTCGTCAATCAGGTTGTACACCCGCTGCGCGAGCCTGAGCATGGATTCCCCGCCGTTGTAGTCGTATGCGAACATTATCTTTGCCTCATGAAAAACGCCGCGGTGCTTTGCCCACTCGTGCCCTTCAAATTCGCCGAAGTTCTGCTCGATAAGGCGCGGCTCAACGGCAACCGGCAGCTTGTTCTCCGCGGCGATGATGCGCGCGGTGTCGGCTGCCCGGCTCAGCGGGGAGCAAAGGACTGCGTCAATCGGCAGCTTTTCTGCTTTTATCCGCAGGGCAAGCTCGTGCGCCTGCCTGATTCCTTTTTGGGTCAGCGGCGTGTCGGTCGCGCCCTGCACCTTCTGCTCGACATTCCACTGCGATTCTCCGTGGCGGGTGATGTAGATATGCTTGCTCATGCACAGAGTATAAATGAGACTGCCCCAAAAGTCCAGACAGAGTTTTGGGGCGGGACAGAATGGGCGCTGAAGCCGAAATTGGAATGGGCGCGGGTTCTCTTCTTCCGCTTCATGGGGAAAGCCCGGCTCTGGAACACAAAACTGATTTCCGTGACTCCGGAACAGGGCTTCAGCATGAGATGTATTTTATCTGAAGACGGACGCGGTATTGGAAAATTATGTAAACTGTTTTAAAATGGTTTTCTTTTTTATGCTACAAA